>Ga0209683_10000005_pt1 | contig 266536 bp, 250 predicted proteins | sample DOMMetBare2Fresh_FD_187474 | JGI IMG/M metagenome (GOLD analysis project Ga0209683, IMG submission 187474) | Wetland sediment microbial communities from St. Louis River estuary, USA, under dissolved organic matter induced mercury methylation -... | ecosystem: Environmental > Aquatic >... | reverse complement strand
GCGGTTGCGTTACGCTTGCTCCTGAGTATGAAAGACCACTTGCCCCTATTCCTTCTACTCTAGCGCAAGGAGTTCGTGAGAACAACCAGAGCGTTTTAGCGCTTTCATGGAGAGAGTTTATTCGCGATGAGAGACTCTCAAAAGTAGTAGAACAATCTCTGGATCAAAGCAGGGATCTGCGAAAAGCTGTTGCCAATATTGAAGCAGCACGTGCGACATACCGTGTGACGCAAAGCAGTGAATTGCCAACTATTGAAGCAGGCGCAACAGGTTCTAAGGCACGTTCTGTGACAGGTGCAAACAGTACGGCAATTTCACAAAGCTCTTCTGCCACTGTTGGGCTTAGCAGTTATGAACTCGATTTTTTCGGAAAAACACGCAGTTTGAGTGAATCTGAGTTTGAAACGTATAAAGGTGTAGAGGAAGCGGAGCGTTCGGTACGCATTACCCTTATCGCTGAAACGGTCAGTGCATGGCTCGCCTATGCTTCAGATCAGAGCCTTTTGAGTTTTTCTAAACAGACGGAACAGAGTGCAAAGCGTTCATTGGAACTTGTTCAAAAGAGGCTTGATCTTGGCATTGACTCTAAAGTTTCACTTTACAGTGCCCAAAGTATTTTCCAACAAGCTAAAGCGGATGTTGCAAGTTATACAACCAAAGTTGCGCAAGACCTTGCAGCTTTAGAGCAACTTGTGGGTGCACATGTCGATGAATCTCTTTTACCAGAAGGGCTAGAAGATGCGTCACACAGGTGGTTAGCCGATGTTCCTGTAGGACTCTCTTCCGAAATTTTGCTCAGCCGTCCTGATGTGTTGGAAGCCGAACATAACCTCAAAGCCGCCAATGCTAACATCGGTGTGGCGAGAGCGGCTTACTTCCCTTCAATCACGCTCACGACAAAAGGAGGCGTAGGCTCAAGTACACTCTCAGGGCTTTTCAGTGGAGGAACTTCTACCATTTGGTCGTTTGTACCCAACATCTCTTTGCCACTCTTTGATGCGGGTGAGCGTGATGCTAATTTAGACTATGCAAAAGCCAAGCGTGATGTGTATGTGGCAACGTATGAAGCTACCATTCAGACCGCTTTTAGCGAAGTAGCTTCTGCTCTTGCGCGCCGTGCGACTATTTCTGAGCAATACACAGCGCAAGAGGCGTTAGTGGAAGCGAACAAGCAGAGTTATACGCTTTACGATGCGCGCTATCAAAAAGGAATCGACACCTTTTTGAATGCACTGCTTGCGCAACGTGCATGGTACAGTTCAGAGAAAACACGCATCAGTGTGCGTCTTGAAGAGCTCAACAATCGTGTGACGTTGTACCGTGTTTTAGGCGGTGGCTTAGCACAAAAAAGCGAATAATCACGTATCTGCGCTCTTATTCGTTTTGGGTAAGAGCCAGATAGCTATCACACCACTCAACACAGAGATAAGGCATCCTAAAATCATGGTGTGGTAAACACCTTCAATAAAGGCCTTATTGACAAGCTCTAAAAGCTTTGTTTGAAGCAGCGTATCGTTGAGCGAAGCAATGGCATTATGCGCTGATTGGATGGATGTTTTAAGGGAGCGTAAAAGCGAGTTTTCTACGTCCATCTCGTTGATATGCGATAAATAGGTTCTGTTAACATAACTGCCTAAAATAGCAATACTCATTGCCGCAGATAACTCGATAGTTGTATCATTGAGCGCACTTCCCACACCTGCTTGTGCTTTGGGAATAGACCCCATGATAGAATCGGTGGATGGTGGCATCGATAAACCCATTCCTAAGCCTTGAATCAAAAAGCCAATGAGAATTGCCCAAAGTGGCATATGAACATCGATAGTGCCAACAAAAATAGCCATACCCAGTGCCGAGATAATCATACCCCCTCCAATGCTCAGAGGTGATCCATAGTGTTTCACCACATCTGGTGCTAGCTTAGATCCCAGCGCTACGCCCAGTGTCATTGGTGTTAAGAGCAACCCAGCTTCTAAGGCACTGTACCCCTCAACAGTTTGAAAAAGTTGTGAGAAGAAAAACATAGAGCCTACCATTCCAAAAACGATCAAAGCGATGGCAAAGGAGGGAATGGTAAAGGTACGTTTTTCAAAAAGTTCAAAAGGAATCATCGCATAGGTGCAACGCTTCTCCCAAAAGACAAAGACACCGCAGAATATAAGCCCTATAATGAGGCTTAACATTACTTCAGGAGTGTTCCAGCTTTGAACACCCGCTTCTATAATGCCATACGTGAGCGCAAATAAAAACAACACACAAAATACCATCCCGATAAGGTCTGCTTTCGCACTTTTATTATGGGATTCGGGAAGTACCCATGAGGCATAAAGGAAGGCAACAAAACCAATAGGCAGGTTGATAAAAAAGACCCAGTTCCATGACGCGTGTTCAATGATGAATCCACCTATGAGAGGCCCTAATCCTTGGCTAAGTCCAAAGATCATTGACCAAAGACCAATGGCTTTCATGCGCTCATCGGTATCCGTAAACATGTGGGTAATGATGGAGAGTGTGGAGGGCATAATGAAAGCAGCACCAAAGCCACTTAGACTTCGATAAAAGATGAGTTCGGTGGTCGAGGTTGAAAAGCCTGCCCCTAAAGAAGCGAGTGTAAAAAGTACAATGCCAATTTTGAGAAACAGTTTTCGTCCGTAGTGATCACCCAATGCGCCAATGGTAATTAAAATAGAAGCAAAAAATAAAATATAAATATCGACAATCCATTGCAGTTCACTCATGCTTGCTTTTAAATCGGTTGAAATGGAGGGGAGGGCGACATCAAGGACCGTGTTGTCCAGAGTGATGATAGACATAGCAAGGCAAAGTGCGCCAAGTCCTGTCCATCTTTTTTCGTACGTATAAGGCATGTGAATATATTCCTAAATTCTAAAAGTGTAATGACTATTACAAAATAGAATAGTACCAAAGATCAGCTTAGTCACGGATCTTTATATGTAAAAATTTTGCTCAATAAAACAACACCCCTTTTGTTACCAAGTTGATATAATGTTTGCATAGAATTCTCGCATGAAAGGGAGTCAGATGTCAGTCAACAAAGTTTATGTGCTCGATACCAACATTATCTTGCACAATACCAATTTTATCAAAGAGTTGTGTGATGGCGGAAACAACATCATTGTGATCCCAGAAACGGTGCTCATAGAGCTGGAAGACTTTAAAAAGAACTTCACGGAACTTGGCTATCAAGCCAGAAGTTTTGCCAGAATGTTGGCAACGTGCAAAGTCATCGAAGTGGACATCCAAGAGCCATTTCGTGTGGTAAAAATGCAGTACGAAGACGATATTGCGATTCATCTCTTCTCTAAAACAGTGTACAACTCAGACATAGACTCGCAATTCATCAACGAATCCAACGACAAACGCATTCTCGAAGTGGCTTCGGGTGCGCAGACGTACTATCCTGATTACAAAGTTATTTTTCTCTCCTTGGACGTTTATGCCCGTATGTTTGGGCTTTTCTACAATGTCACCGTAGAGTCTTTGCGTGAAGACAGGAGCGATGTGCCTGAGTTTGAGTTTGTCAAACAGCTTCCCATCGAATCAGCGCTGTTTAATACGCTCGATAAAAAGCTGATTATGGAGTATGACCCAGATTATAAAAGCGGAAACTACTGCTATGAGTTTATAAGCCCAGATGGTAACTCAGAACATGCGATTATCTCCCCAGGGGGCATTATCCATATGCTCAATGAAGAGCTTGATTTTAGGGGCTTAGAAGTGAAGCCGATCAATCTCAAACAAAAGTATTTTATGAAAGCACTGCTCTCCAATATGTACGACATTCACGTCATCGACGCGCGTGCGGGTAGTGGTAAAACCTTGATGGCGTTTATTGCGGCGATGAGGTTGGTGAGTAAAGGCAGTTACGAGAAAATTGTTTATGTGCGAAACTCCATCGAAAGCGTTGATAAAGGTGCTGATGTCGGCTATCTCTCAGGCAATGATGAGAAGTTTAGAATTTACAATATGGCGCTTTACGATACCTTAGAGTTTATCGCCAAAAAGCGCATCAAAAAACGAGATAACACCCAAGAACCGCAAGTGGCAATCGAGAAAAAAGTGCAAGAGCTCATCACAAAGTATAACATCGAAAAGCTCTGGCCAGGTGAAGCACGTGGTCGTACACTTTCAAATGCCATCGTGATCTTAGATGAGTGGCAAAACAGCTCAAACAACACCACGCAGCTCATCTTGTCGCGTCTGGATAACAACTGTAAAGCTATCGTCATTGGTTCAAACAGACAGATCGATAACATGTACCTAAACCGCTTTAACAACGGTTTGACATCACTCTTAAAACAGACCAAAAAGCCACAGACGCACATTTCGCTCTTTGCGATTGAGTTAGACAAATCGGTACGGGGTAAGTTCTCACACTTTGCCGATGATATCTTTGGGGATGGCGATAAACACAAATGACGAAATACCAATTTAGCGGCGATGAAGACCCGATAGTTTTTCGATCTATCTTTATCTCCGACCTCCACTTGGGAACACGTTTTTCCCAAGCGGAGGAGCTTTTAGAATTTTTAAAATACACGCACTCGGAAAACCTCTACTTAGTCGGTGATGTCATCGATGGTTGGGCGATCAAACGCAAGATAAAATGGGCACAGTCGCATACGGATGTGATTCAAAAAGTGCTCAGAAAAGCACGTAAAGGCACGAATGTCTACTACATCACCGGCAATCACGATGACTTTTTACGCTCTTTCTTGCCTTTAGGGTTGGGCGATCACATCAAAGTGGTTGATGAAGTGGAGTATATGAGTTTGAAGAACGAGCGCTTTTTCATTACACACGGAGACTTTTTTGACAGTATTACGATGACGAAGCGATGGCTCGCCATCTTGGGCGACATTGGGTATGACCTATTGCTCAATGTCAACCAAGTCATTGGCTGGTTTCGCAAAAAAATGCGTTATCACAGTCATTGGTCGCTCTCTAAGTATGTGAAAGACAATGTTAAAAGCTCCATATCTTTCATCACCGATTTTGAACATATCCTCAGTGAGCATGCCAAACGAAACGACTATGATGGTGTGATTTGTGGGCATATCCATAAGGCTGAGATACGCGACATTGAGGGTATAAAGTATCTTAACTGTGGCGATTGGGTCGAGTCATGCACCGCAATTGTAGAAACCTTAGAGGGTGAATTTAGGATCATACGATGGCTGGGACATTGAAAATTTCTTTAGCACTCTCAGGCGGAGCCGCTAGGGGTGCGTTTCATTTAGGCGTCATTGCGGCACTTGAGCGAAACAATGTGGAGATAGCCGCTGTTTCGGGTACGAGTATTGGTGCTGTTATTGCAGCAGGTGTGGGCTCTGGCGTGAGTGCTTTTGATATGATTCGTATTTTTCAAAGCAAGGCGTTTCGTAAAGTGTTTCATTTTAACTATTTTCGAAAAGGCTTTTTTCGCATCAATGAAAAAGCGGCAATCTTAAAAGAGATTGCACCCATAAAGAGATTGGAGCAGATGCTCATTCCCACTTTTGTGACGTGTGTAGATTTGCCCAGTGGTGAGATTGTGCGTTTTAGCGAAGGGGAAACGGTCAAGCTTGCCGTTGCAAGTGCTGCGCTGATTCCTATTTTTCGCCCTATTGCCTATGAAAAATACATGCTCATTGATGGTGGTTTTATGGATAATCTACCTGTCGAACCACTGTTAGAGCTTGGTAATCCCATCGTGAGTGTCAATCTTTTCCCTTTACATGTCAAATCAAAAGGGACACTTTTTTCCAGTTTTGAGCGGGCGATTTATCTCTCCATTCTTGCCTCTTCCAAACATCAAATAGAACAGAGTGATTTGTGTATTAGTGATCCTGCTTTGAATGATTTTGGATTGTTTACTTTTGGTCAATTAGAAGCATGTTTTGAGCTAGGATACCGCAAAGGCAGTGAATCCATTTTGACTTTTATGTCACAAAAAAGTATAATGAAACCCTTTTAAGATCGAAGGAATAGAATGACAAGTAAAGAATATTTAACGCAAATGTTTGCGTTACAGCAAAAATTGAACGACGAAACCAATGGTATTGGCTGGGAAAATGGTTATACCCAACATAACCGCATGATTAATTGGAAGCGATGTATTTATATGGAGTGTGCGGAACTCATTGATAGTTTTAGTTGGAAACATTGGAAAAATATTAACAAGCCAACCGATTGGGACAATGTTACCGTTGAAATCGTTGATATTTGGCATTTTATTATGAGTTTGTTACTTGAAGATTATAAAACCAATAACAAAGGCGATCTCGATAAATTAATTTCGGATGTTTTAGATGTTCAAGGATTTGAAGCCTTTACCAAAGAGCCACTCTCTATCGGGTCAGCAGCTATGATGGAACTTATTAACGACATTGAAAGCATTATTCACGACACGACAGGCTTTGAGATGGATATGTTTGATGGTCTGTTACGCGAGTATTTTAACTTATCGCGCAAATGTGGTATTAACCTTAAAATCCTCTACAAATTTTATGTGGCTAAAAATGTTCTGAACCAATTTAGACAAGATCATGGCTATAAAGAGGGTCATTACATTAAAGTGTGGAATGGCAAAGAAGACAATGAAGTGATGCTTACTTTCTTACAAGGAGAGTCTGCACCAACCATTGATGCTCTTTATAAAAAACTTGAGAAAGCCTATCCAAAGGCGTAAACGGTAGGGATTTCCCTACGGTTTAGCGTAAACGATACTTCTGCTTTTCGGGGTTTCTAAAAACTCCACGTGTGAGACTTCCACTCCCAAACGACTCATTTTCTTTTGAATAATACCCAATAACCATGTCGAAATATTCTCACTCGTTGGCACAAAATCAACGATGATATAACCCTCATACATCTCCATCAAATGGCCTGGTCCTTTCTCAATTTTCGTAAGATCAGGTGTTTTGTAGCCACTCTCGTGGGTTAGAAGATTTTGTTTGTCGGCAAAATGTGGAAGCAACGTTTCAAAGAGTGGATCGTGAATATCGATGATAAATTTATGATCTAAGGTATTGTCCAAAAAGAGTTTAAACCAGTTGAGATGATGAAAGTCTGTCACCATGCCATTTTTAAGCTCACTGCTTTGTAGAAAAACGATGATTTTACCTTGATGTCCGTGCAAGTGGCGACATGCTAAACAACCACTCAGCGAGAACTCAGCATCCAGCTCTTGTGACCAAACACGGTGCCCATAACAAAAATCAAACTCTTTACTTATTTGCCAAATCATTACTCTACCTTCAGTGTTTAATCCTTAAATGATACCTAAAAAGAGATATAAAGAAAATTCTTGACGTGCCTTTTAGTGAAAATATATTATGATATAAGTATAAAATTAAAGAAAGAGTGTTATGTTAAAAGTCGTCGAAATATTTTATTCCATTCAAGGAGAGGGCACGCAGGTCGGTGTTCCTTCTATTTTTATTCGTCTGCACGGATGCAACCTTAGTTGTGGTTTTTGTGATGAATTACTGCACAAAGGTGAGTATGAGAGCCTTAGTTCCAGTGATGTTTTAGAGCGCATCAAGCAGTATCCTTCTATGCATGTTATCATTACCGGTGGCGAGCCTACCATCTATAATTTAAACAGTTTTATCGAATACCTGCAAGCCCATATGTACTCGGTTGCCGTTGAGACCAATGGCTATAACTTTTCCAATATTGTCAATGCAAACTGGGTGACCTATAGCCCCAAAGATTGGGATAAGATCGAAAAAAATGGGTATGACGAGATCAAGTTTGTTGTAGGCAAAACATCTCCTGTTGAGAAGATTCTCGATTTTAAAAGCTACAAGCCTATTTTTATTCAGCCTCAAAATGAGATGGATCGTCCCAATCAAGAAAATTTAAACTATTGTATTGCTTTTGTCAAAGCACATCCTCAATTTATCTTAAGTGTGCAGTTGCATAAGTTTTTAGGAGTCGAGTAATAAAGTGTCTCTTTGCCCCTATAATACCTTTTGACATTTAAAAAAGGGTGTAGATACAAGGCAGATTTTTACAGGTTTACTTATTGTAAATCAAGAAAATCTAACGAAGTAGATATACCCTTTTTTAAATGCCCTACGGGTGAAAGGCTTTTGCATCATCTTCGTCGTTAAATTTACTCAACTTGCAATAAGCAAGTTTTCATAAATTTGCCTAGAATCTAAAGCAAAAGTCTTTCATCAAAAAATATTATAGGGGCAAAGGAGGCACTTTGAGTCGCGCATTGGTTGTTTTTAGTGGTGGACAGGACAGTACCACATGCCTTGGGTGGGCTAAGAACCGTTTTGATTATGTTGAGAGCATTACGTTTGATTATGGTCAAAAACATCGTGTGGAGATCGCGCAAGCGGGGAAAATTGCGGAAGTGTTAGATGTCAAGAATACATTGTTAAGCTTAGATGCTTTTTCACAGCTCAATGACTCTGCATTGATCGATGGAACGCAAGACATTGCTGCGCACCACAGAACCCATACCAATCTCCCCGCTTCGTTTGTTCCCAATCGTAACGCCATCTTTTTTACGCTGGCACACGCTTTTGCTCAAAAGCAAGGGATTGAACATATTATCATTGGGGTCAATCAGACGGACTATTCGGGGTATCCTGATTGTAGAGAGCCGTTTGTGAAAGCGTTAGAGCTAGCCCTTAATCTTGGCAGTGAAGCAAACATCACGTTTCACTATCCGCTCATGCATTTAACAAAGGCGGAAACGTTTGCACTATCAAAGGAAGAGGGCGTTCTTGACCTTGTAATTAACGAGTCACATACGTGCTATAATGGTGACCATACGCATAAACATTCATGGGGATACGGTTGTGGCGAATGCCCTGCTTGTATCTTGCGAAAACAGGGCTGGGAAACTTTCGAAAAATAGGTTTAAATTTTTACATGTAAAGATTGTTATGCTATGTTTGCATAATAATTAAGGAGAACTGCAATGAGTGTTAAGTCCTCTTTTTTAATTTTCACGATGCTGGCATTTTTAGTTTCTATTGGCTTTGAGCTTATCAACTGGTCTGATGAACGTGAAGAAGTCAATGTGATGGCGGAGCAACATGGGCAAGAGATGATGCAAGGTTTTAAAAAACTCATGGCATTAAAGTCCGATCCGTTCAAAAAGCAAGCAATGGACTATGCCGCGTGGAATGATCTTGCAAATTTTACAGAACAAAAAGATCCAATATGGACAAAAGGCAATCTTGAGGGTAGCACGGTGCAGTTCGGGATTGATGGTTTTTATATCTTGGATAGTGCTCAAAATGTTCTTTTTAGTGAAGTGGATAAACCTTTTTTAGAAAATATTTCTACACTGATTCCTTTACAATTACTGGACAATACCAATGGTGAACTTCTCCACTTTTTTGCCAAAGCACCCGAAGATGTTGTTGAGTTTTTTGTAGCCCCCATTCACCGAATCGATGAAAATGTAAGCCAAAACGCTTTAGCCAAAGGGTTTGTAATCATCGCAAAACATTGGGATAAAGCATTTTTAGATGAATTAAGTGATTTTGGTATTGCAGAGGCGCATTTGAGCCCATTTAAGAAAAGCCAAAATGACTACTCCATTGCGAGCGAAATTCCTTTATTAGGGATTCAAAGTGAAAAAGTCGGTACGCTGTATTTGCATCTGCGTAACCGCATGAGTGAAGTTTTAGATGGTTATGGTGCAAAAGACATCCAAGTTTCTTTTCTCAATATTGCTCTTCTTATGCTTGTTTTATCGCTTTTGATTGCCAAATTTATCTCTTTCCCATTACGTGATATTACCAATGCTTTAGAACATAAAAGTAAAGAGCCTCTACGAAAATACCTTCTTAAAGAGAATGAGTATGGAGCGATTGCAGTTGCTTTATGTGAATCGTTTGATACCAAAGTAGAACTAGAATACCTCAATAAAAACTTGGAAGCAAAAGTACATGAAGAGGTTGAAAATAGCAGGCTCAAAGATCGTATGCTTTTTCAGCAAGCCAAATTAGCTGCCCTTGGTGAGATGCTCGGCAACATAGCCCATCAGTGGCGACAACCGCTTAATACCATCAGTGTGGTTGTGAGTAAAATTTACTTGGACAGTAAAACGGACAAATTGACACCTCAGCTGCTCGAAGATGAGATTCGCAAAGTGCGTGAGCTTATCCAAAACATGTCTGCAACTATTGATGATTTTAAAGATTTTTTCAAACCCGATACCGAGAAAGTCGTTTTTCCTCTTTTTAAATCCATTGAAGAGAGTATCAAAATTACCGATGGTGGCATTGCCAATAAGAACATTGTTTTTCATGTTGATTGTCCGAATGAAATCGTGATATATGGCTTTAAAAAAGAGCTTTCACATGTGCTTTTAGTTCTTATCAATAACGCCAAGGATGCGATCATTCAAAGAGAAATTCAAAATGGCTCGATTACCCTTAAAGGCTATGCCCAAGAACACTATATCATTCTTGAAGTTTCCGATAATGGTGGCGGGATTGAGGATGCTCAATTACCTGCCATCTTTGATCCATTTTTTACAACCAAAGATCCAATGGGTGGAAATGGAACAGGGCTTTATGTGGCTAGACAGATCGTTGAGCAGAGTATGCAAGGCTCCATTAGTGCTGTGAATGAAAACGGGGGATTGGTTGTAACGCTGGTTTTACCCAAGGAAAAAGTAACGTAAAGGGGAAAATCCCCTTTACGTTACTCTGCTAGAAACTTGAAAAGAGACGTGCTCCAGTCATCTGTTTTAAGAATTTTTTGGTAAGTGTTGGTATCTTTATCAAGTGCTTCAGCTGTGAGTTTCATCGCACCATAAGCTGCAAAAATCCCTTTAAATTCCATACCTGTAAAAAGAATAGTTGATTGAAGTGGTCTGAGGTATTCACTGAGTGTAAAGTTGTTGTAGGCACCTGATTGGTATGCGTACTCAGGAGATCCTGTACTTACGATGATTTTACTCTCTTTTCCTGCAAGCTTACTGCCCTCTGGACCGTATGCAAAACCATAGCCAAGCACTTTATCTTGCCACTCTTTTAAGATAGCAGGCGCGCTATACCAGTAAAGTGGAAATTGAAAGATGATGCGATCAAATTGGACTAAGAGTGCTTGTTCTTTTGAAACGTCAATGGCTTCAACAGTTTTATATGTAGCGTAAAGATCATGTACCGTGATGTTTGGTTCGTCTTTGATGCTTTCAATGAGTGCTTTGTTGACTTTTGACTCTGTCATATTGGGGTGTGCTAAGATAATTAATGTTTTTTTCATAATTTTCTCCTTAAAATATTTAGAGAAATATACCAATGTCCACCTTAAAGTTTATTACAATAAAAAAAGTAAGTAAAGAACAAAAATGATTATTGTGGTATAATACAAAATAAGAGGTGATAACGATGATAACAACAGACGTAAAAGAGTTGCAATGCCCTGTAGCATTAACATTGGACATTATTAATGACAAAAGCAAAATATTTATTGTCTATATATTGCTTAGTGGTCAAAAACGGTTTAAAGACATTTGTGAAGCTTTTTCTCAAGTGACACAAAAAACAGTGACGCAAAAACTCAAAGAGTTAGAGGCTGACCATATCATCGAGCGTACCGTATTTGCGGAAGTGCCTCCTCGCGTGGAGTATGCACTCAGTCCTATGGGTAGAGAGCTTGAAAAAGTACTTGCTTCTATGCATGCTTTCGGAGAGGTTTATTCTGCAAAGTATGGGTGTACCAGAGTTTGTAAATAAGCTTTACATGTAAAAATTCTATTGATTGAAAAAGGTGAAGTGATGAGCGATACATTAATGCGCTTTAGGCAACGTTTTACGAATTACCAAAAGTCTCTTAGGCATCTTAAAATGACCGTGGAAAAAGAGAACCTGAATGAGATAGAAAAAGCAGGACTTATTCAATTTTTTGAAGTTGGGTTTGAGCTGGCATGGAAAGTAATGAAAGACTACCTTGTGGCTGAGGGCTATGAGGTCAAAAGTCCACGAGAGACGATCAAACAAGCCTATCAGTATGGACTTATTGAGGATGGTGCTTTGTGGCTAGAAGCCCTCGAAAAACGCAACCTAAGCGCACACACTTATGATGAATCTATCTTAGATGAACTTGAAAAGCTCATCGTCCATACCTACTACCCAATGATGGAAAAACTTAAAGATGTATTGGCGATGAAGTGATGGTGGGACTTAGCGAAAAAGAGCTTGCAAAATTGCGCGAAGTCTTCACCCAATTTGATGCCATCGAAGAGGTTATACTCTTTGGCTCTCGCGCTCTTGGAACTCACCAAAAAGCTTCCGATGTTGACCTTGCCATCAAAGGCAAAAACATCGACCTTGATGCCCTTTCAAAACTCAAATATACTCTTGAAGAAGAGATCAATCTGCCGTATTTTTTTGATGTGATTGTCTACGATAAAATCAGCGATGATGCGTTGAAAAAGGCGATAGATGAGGGTGGAGAAAAGATATATGCTTGAAATCCTAGGAATAATTGCGACTATTTTAGGGGTAATTACAGGCATAGGCTATCTAATAGAAAAGGCTTTTAGTTATTATTTAAAACGACAAAATGAAAATAAAAAGCAAATTATTAATATTTTGAATGTCGACAATGTTCCCAAGATGCAAGAAGCTAAAAGAGATGTATTTGATATTAGTAATTTAAAATTTATCGAGAGTTTACCTGAAGAAAGGGCGTTAGCTTACAAAAATGCTCATAAAAAATGGGATACAGGAGTTACCTCTTTAATGAGAGAAGGTAATTATGATGTCATAGAATTTTTAAAAGTTGAATGGCTCAAGCTGTCAGAATTTTATACATCACATAATTTTGAAGGTAAAACTTCAGAAGAATATATTAATGACTATATAAAAAAACGATTCAGTTTTCATTGGGCAAAGCATATGCCAAATGGTAAATTTCAAAGTGGAACTATAGTTTATGTTATGGTTGGGGCTGATGTTATTACTGACATGGAAATACTTATAGATGAAATAGTAGGCACATTGTCTTTTTATAATGAGAATTTTAATTATTTAGCATGGCAAGAAAAATGGAAAGTTATTGATCCATCTTAAAAGGATATAACAATGCAAATGACCAACATCCCTTTTGGCACAACTGATTGGGCGAATATAGAGCGTGTTGAACACAAAGGTGAGAGTGGAAGTGCATTTTGGCGAACCAAACAGTGTGGGGCCATTCGCGTGCGCATGGTCGAGTATACCGCAGGGTATAAGGCTGATCACTGGTGTCAAAAAGGACACATTCTTTTGTGCTTAGAGGGCGAGCTTTACATCGAGCTTGAAAATGGCGAAGTGCATTTGCTAAAAGCGGGCATGAGTTATGAAGTGGCAGATGATACAATGGCACACCGTTCGTATACGTCAATGGGTGCAAAGCTTTTTATCGTTGATTAATCTTTACATATAAAGGTATTTATGGGCAGAGAAAATTACACATGGTTAGAGGGAGAGCTTCCTTCTTGGGTGCGTGAGGGCATTATTACAGAAGAAAATGCAAAAGTACTTTTGGGTCGTTATGAAGGCGACAATGCTTCTCATCGCTCTTCGGGCATGGCCTTTAGCCTGCTGGGATTTGCGCTTGTGGGGCTTGGCATTATCTCCATTTTGGCATACAACTGGGACGAATTGGGGCATCTTGAGCGTACACTTTTGTCCATAGTGCTTTTAGTGGGTGCGCAAGCGTTTAGTTTTTGGGTGAAGCGTTACAAGCCAAACGACACGTCGCTTTTAGAAGGGAGCGGGATTCTTTGGTTTTTGATGATGGGAGCCTCTTTGGCGATCATCGGACAGACCTATCATTTAGGTGGTACTCTTTATGATTTTCTAAGTGCGTGGCTTTTGCTCTCATTTGGCATCGCATGGTTACTTCCTTCCTCAAGTGCGGCATTTTTACAAATCATTTTATGGACGATAGTCTGGATCAGCAATCGCAATGACTTTGCTTCCGTGATGGATATGAATTCACGCTCTTTCATCAGTACATGGCTACTTCTTGGAATGGCACTCTTTTGGCTTGGCTACTATGTATGGCAACTTAAAACGGCTAAAAAGAGAAATTCTACGTTACTTCTAAGCTGGGGGCTTGCGCTGTCATTGTTCCTTATCTTTAGCGTTGAAATCGCGATGCAACTTCATTCGACGTTTCATGTGCGAAGTACGCTTAATTACGTATCACTTTTCTTTGCGATGTACTACATGGCAGGAATCCTTTTCCTGTCGCACGGTGAAAAAACGTGGCAGCGACCTTTTGATCGTATCGGGAAATTTGGGGCATTGCTTTTGATACTTTTGCATACCTCATTTAGACTGTGGGATTGGATAGATAACACCAATGATTATCTCCATGAACCGATTCATATGGGGTGGCTGATGATAAGCTTCGTTGTGCTCTATGTCATCCTGTTGGCGCTTGTGATACGAAAAGAAAAGAGAGTCCCTGCTGAGGTGCTTGTCATACTTACTCCCCTTATCTTCTTTGTCTACAATGCGTTGCAAAACGGCTCGGAAACGTCTTGGTATATTGCCATGCTCTTTATCAATGCTTCGTTGATTTTAGGGGCAATTGTGATGATTGTAAGCGGTGCAAAAGAGTCGAAAATAGGACTGATCAATCAAGGTATGATTTTGATTGCTTTAACGGTCTGGATTCATTTTATAGATGCAAATTTTGACTTGGTGGCAAAGGGTGTTGCTTTTATTGTAACGGGTGTTTTATTTTTAGTGATTAATGCTCTGGTAAGACGAAAGTTGAGGGCAAAAGCATGAAAACTATCAAGCTTTTTTCATGGATTTTTTTTGGGCTTTTGTGTTTGGTGCAACTGGGTGTCATTTTATTTCAGATAACGAGTTATGAGCGCATTTTAAAAGAGGGAGAAGTGTTTTACTTCAAAGTTGTGCCACTTGATCCGTACGATGCTTTTCGTGGGCGCTATGTTTCGCTTCGTTTTGAAAATGCAAGCAAAGTGCCATTGGTAGGGGATAATGTGGACAATGAAGCCTCCAAAGGCTACGCAATTTTAGAGCACAAAGACTCTAGGGATATCGTCAAAGAAGTGCAGTTAAACAAGCCTTCCTCTGGCAATTTTATAGAAGTAGCGATCAATTACATCAATCACGAAAAAGACAATCACATCAGTGCCAACATCTCTTTACCGTTTGATCGTTTTTACATGCGCGAAGAGATTGCTCCTAAAGCAGAAAAAGTGCTCAGGGCTCGTAGTGGCGTGAGCGTGAATGCGAAGTTAAGGGTTTTAAATGGCAAGGGTGTTATCGAGGAGTTAATGGTGGGAGAGACACCTTTGAGTCAGTTCGTGCTCTCCCATTAAAAGCATTACGGTTTGAGTTCAATACCAAGCGTAAGTAACTCATTTTCAGTATAAGGAATAGGCGTTTTTTTGCCCTCAGGCGAGACGTTCACATAAGTTATTACAGCACTGGTGACATGTAAACAGCGATGCGTTCCTTCAACAGACCGCTCGGCATTAACTTCGATTTGTACTGTAATCGAGGTTTTGCCGACTTTGATGATTTTGGCGTAACAACTCAAAACATCACCCACCTTAACTGCTTCACGAAACTCCATGGATTGTACGGCGACCGTTACAACACGTCCGACATTGAGATCGCGCACAGCAAGGCTTCCTGCTATATCCATTTGCGACATAATCCACCCACCAAAGATGTTGCCAGAGGGGTTTGTGTCTTTTGGCATTGCAACGATTTTGATGCGAGGTTCACCCATATTGTACATATATAACCTTTGTAGTGAAAAAAGAGGCTAAAGCTTTTTTGCCTCTTTTGATGGGCGTATCATAATACAGTATTGTTTGCAGGTAATTTAAACGAAAAATCAGATCCAACGCCTAAGCTACTTTGTATGTCTAGGTTGGTGTTATGCAACCTAAGAATGTAGTTCACAAGCGCAAGTCCCAAGCCCATTGAATTGTCCCAAGAATGTGAGTTTGAGCGGTAGAATTTTTGCGTTACTTTTTCGATTTCTTCGGTTTTGATTCCCACACCACTGTCTTTAACATGCAACGACTCATTTTCCAACACAATGGTGATGGCATCTTCTGAGTATTTGAGGGCATTGTCGATGAGGTTAGAGATGACGATTTCCATCATTGTTCGATCCGCTGTAACACTCAATGTTGTTGGAAGCTCGCATATGATGGTACGATTAGGGTGTTTTTCACGAAAGCTTTGGGCTAATTCTTGGGAGAGTTTAGCGATATCAAAGGTACTGTTTTGGGTTGTAAAATCACCATTTTCAAACTTAGTCGTAAGCGCTAAACGATCGATCATGTTGGAAATTTTTTGACCATTTTGGACGATTTTACCTAAAAAGCGCTCTTTGATTTGTGCATTTGCATTAGGGTCATCTAAAAGTGTTTGAGCATACCCCATAATGGAAGCAATAGGGTTTTTAAATTCATGGCTAATGGCGGAGATGACATCGCTTCTTTGTTGGCTGATCAGCTTGATTTTAGCGGTGTATTTTCGTTTTTGTTTGGCTCTCTTTTCCAGTTTTGCCGCTAGCTTTTTAAGGTAGTTTGCGATCTCTAAAAACTCTAAACTAAAGTGAGATGAAAGGCTTATTTTATAGTCTTTATCGGCAATTTGTTGGAGGTTTTCAACGATTTTATCGATTTCACGACGAATTTTTTGACTGAGAATATAGGCACCATAAAGCCCAACCATAATGCTGAGTAAAAAGACAATGGTTAATTTGATCCAGAGTTCATAAAAGCTGTGCATAACGGTGTCAATATTAGACGCTAAACGGATAAAGAGTGTCTCATCGCCTTGTTTAAAGTGGTGCGCAACGTACAAAAAGTTACTTTTGATCGAATCAGAGTAGCGTATAGAGTGTCCAAATTCATTTTTCTGCGCTTTGATAATTTCTTCGCGGTGCGCGTGGTTATCCATTTTTTCATGCTCTTTATCGCTATCAACCAAAACATTACCTTCTTGGGTGATAAGTGTAAAACGCATATTGGTATTTTCTTTAACTACTCTTGCAAACTCTTCGAGGTTTTGAATATTTGGTAGTTGGTATTTGATAATTTTGATATGTGATTCGAGTTCATGTTCATAGCGCTCGATATTGTCACTCTTAATCGTAAAGTAACTGACAAGCCCTGAGAGGATTAGGGTGGATAAAAACAGTGTCAGCAGCGCTCGTGTGAAGTGTTGGTGAAGCATTAGCATAAGCTATATCCTACTCCCCAAATGGACTTAATGTACTCTTTGTCTTTATGCGGGTCTATCTTTTGTTTGAGGCGATTGATGGCAACATTGACTGTTTTATCTTGAAAGAAGTCTTCATTTTTCCAGACATTTTCCAATAAGAATTCGCGGCTTAAAACGGCATTTTTATTTTCGATCATGGTGCGAAGTAAATCAAACTCTAATTTGGTAAGTTCGACCTCTTTATCATTGACAGATAAGCGGTGTGCTTCAAGATCGAGAAGAAGGTCACGGTATGAAAGTGTGCTTTTGCTTGCAGGCGATGTGCGTGAAAGGATGGCTTTGATGCGGAGCAAAAGCTCTTTCATGTTGTAAGGTTTTGTCACATAATCGTCGCAACCTCTTAAAAAACCCTCTTCAATGTGGGCATCGCTGTCTTTAGCTGTTACAAAAATGACAGCTTGAGAGAAGCCTTTTTTACGCAAAGACTCAACAAATTCGCTTCCTTCAATGCCTGGCAAATTGCGATCAACGATAAGAAGGTCAATAGGCTCTTCTTGTAAACATTTTTCGACATTTTTGGTATTTAAAAACCCTAATGTCTCGTATCCCTCTTTTTGCAAGTGATACTCTAACAGTTCGAGTAAATCTTCTTCATCTTCAATAATTAAAATAGTCTGCTTCATTTAGCCTCTCATTTTTACACAAACTACCACTTTAATGGTAGTTTTTTATAGAATTTAATACGTTTTCATCTCTCCACCAACACGTGAAAAAATCATGAGTTGAACGATGTTGACACTACGATCTGCCATACGCTCTAGTTTACGCATAGTACTTAAAATTTGAATAAAATCAGCCGATTGGTCAATGGTTTTTGTCATATCGCTCAAGATGTTTTTTTCCAAAATAGAATAAATATCATCACTCTTACTCTCTTCAACTTTAACTTTGCGGTAAACATCTTCAAGGGTGTCTTTGTCACCCATATCGATAGTTCCTATCGATAACGTAACGGCTTTAGAGGCAGTTTTGCACAGGTGTGATGAGTACTCATGCAGCGAGATAAAAGGTACATCACCTTTAAGATGCAGTGCCATGCGTTTACTAAAGCTACGAATGTTTTCAGCAATTTTGACAAGCTCATTTGTGATTTTTAAATATGCTACCATTTTGCGAAGATCTTTCGCTTCAGGACCAAAAAGTGCAAGTGTTACAACGATTTCATTGTCGATAGCATTGGCTTGGTTTTCAATATTTTTGAGCAATGTTCGAGCAGATTCAAAGCGGGAAACATCTAAACTTTCCATACCACTCAATGCTTTTTCACTTGCCATAATGATTTCAGAACCTAGCCCCAAAAGCATTTTTTTGATTTCGATGAGGCTCTCTTCATATTTTTGAAGCATACGTTTTCCTTACAATATTTTGACATTATTGTAGTTTTAATTCATTACAATATGGTAACATAAAAACGCCTCCAACGTTACCACATCGTAATCAGCTCCTTTTATAATCTACCAAAAAAGTACCAAGGAGTATTCAATGGTCGATGTAGAAAAAACGTTAAGTCTCAAGTACCCTAGTATCGTGTATTATCCCAGTATGGTGAGAAATTTCGTTGTTTATCTGCTCAAGAAGCTATTGCACCAAGATGAGATCAACGACTTTTTAGTCCATGGAGAGGCGTATCGTGGGTTTGATTTTGTTGAGGCAGTGTTAGAGTATTTTAATTTTGGATACACTGTTTCCAATAAAGATAAAGCCAACATTCCATCCTCCGGTCGTGTTATCATCATTGCAAACCATCCTTTGGGGGCACTCGATGCGTTAGCGCTTATTGCGCTCATCAAGGAGATACGAAGTGATGTTAAAGTCCTAGCAAACGATGTGCTCATGCAGATAGAACCGCTCAGTGGTATTCTTATTCCGATTGACAATCTGAGTGGTACAACCGCTAAAGAGTCGATCAAAAAGGTTTACGATGCACTGGAGAATGACGAAGCGTTGATCGTCTTTCCTTCGGGTGAAGTTTCACGTGCGCATCCGACTGGCATTAAGGATGCGAAGTGGAAAAAAGGGTTTTTGAAATTTGCACAAAAGAGCAATTCTCCCATTCTTCCTGTTTTTATTGATGCGAAAAATTCACCTCTTTTTTACACACTCTCGATGATTAACAAAAAACTCTCAACGTTTTTACTTGCAAGCGAGATGTTTAAAAAACGCTCGAAAGTCATTAGCTTTAAAATCGGTGAGATGATTACCTTTAAAACGCTTCAGAAGTCTGAACTGAGCGATACAACACTGATTAATCTTTTAAAGAAACACCTTTACAAAATCAGTCGAGGGAAAAAGGGAGTTTTTGCGACACAAACAGCGATTGCTCATCCTGAAGAGCGTAAAGCCATAAGGGCTGAGCTTAAAAAATCGACTCTTTTGGGACAAACCAATGATGGCAAAAAGATCTACTTGTACGAGTGTGAGAGTGGTTCTATTTTAATGAAAGAGATAGGGCGTTTAAGAGAGTTTACGTTTCGCAAAGTGGAAGAGGGAACGGGTGGAAAACGAGATGTGGACGCGTTTGATAAGCACTACAAACACATCGTGCTGTGGGATGACGAAGAACTTGAAGTTGTTGGTGCATACCGCATTGGTGAAGCCAATTATGTCAGCGAATATTTTGGAGTAGATGGGTTTTATTCGCAAACACTTTTTGAATTTACCCCCGATTTTGAGCCTTATTTACATAATTCCATCGAGTTAGGTCGTAGTTTTGTGCAACCGCGTTATTGGGGGACACGGGCGCTTGATTATCTGTGGCAAGGTATTGGGGCGTATCTGTTTAAAAATCCCCACATTCGCTATATGTATGGACCTGTGAGTTTGAGTGATGTTTATCCGAAGATTGCTAAAAATCTGATCATTACTTTTTACTCGCTTTATTTTACCTCGCCCAAGACATTAGTGAGTGCTCGAAATGGCTTTTTTATGAGTAAGATCGAACGTGAAGAGGCGCAGGCATTTTTTAAAGGAGATGACTATAAAGAGGATTTCACCGCTCTCAAAGAACAACTCTCGCATATGGACTTAAGTGTGCCAACACTTTACAAACAGTACACCGAGCTTTGCGAAGAGGGTGGCATCTGCTTTTTAGACTTTAACATTGACAAAGAGTTTGCGAATTGTGTTGACAGTTTTATTTTAGTGGATATTACGAAGATAAAAGAGGCGAAAAAAGCGCGGTATATCAAAGGGGAATAAACACGCTAAGCCCTAAAATAGGGCTTAGCCGTAGTAGTATGTTACGCGTTTGTTTTAAAGACGGAGAGGGCGTTGCTCAGTGTGGTGGAGAGTTTTGCGAGATGCTCTGCGGCACTAGCGATCTCTTCGACACTTCGTGCGTTGGTTGAGGTGAGTTTATGGATGGTATGGACACGCTCTAACATTGAATTGGCTTCGATACTTCCATTTTTTGCCTCTTTGGCTGCACCCTCTGCAATAGCAGCTGTTTCATTCATATTGTTGACGGTTTGAAGCATGAGTTGTTGTGTGTTTTCTGCTCTGTTTCCAAGCGATTGAATCTCTTTGGCATTTTTCTTCATAAGTTCTGAAGAGGTAGCCACCGATTGGGTGATGACGGCTACGGTTGAGTTACTCTCCACGAGGCTTTTTTGGGTACGTTCAGCAAGCTTTCGTACTTCATCGGCAACGACAGCAAAACCACGTCCATGCTCTCCCGCTCTGGCTGCTTCAATGGCGGCATTGAGGGCTAAAAGATTGGTTTGTTCAGCGATGTCTGCAATGACAGAAAGCACTTGTTGTACTTGATTGACTTCTTGATTGAGTTGTTCTAAACGAGCCGAGAGATCGGTTTGATTGACAACGACCGTTTGAAGGTTAGAGGAGACAGCAAGGACTTCGGAGGAAGCGTTGTTAAGCTCATTTGCCACATTTTGCATCACGCTGCCTGCATGTCCCGCATTTTCTTCGCTGGCGTGTAAAATCGTAGCAACTCTTTTAGTGGTCTCGACCGCATGATCAACCTCTTGATCAGTCTCTTCGGTGCGTTTTCCTATTTGCATGGATGTCGATGAAAGTTCCTCCGCAACTGCTGCATTTTCCGTAGCGGTACGTTTAGCATCGTCTATGGTTTGGCTTATTTGGGTGAGCAAAGCATTGACCGTTTGCATCATGGTTGCAATCTCATCTTCACCATGCGTCTCTATGGTATGCATTAAGTCTTTGCTCTGACCAATGTATTGGCACTCTTTGGTCGCGATTTCTAACGATTTTTTAATGTGTGAAGCTACGAACCAGAAGAAGAAATTGGTGATAATGAGTACACTCAAAGCAAGCGAAATACCCAATATTCGAGCATTTGCTAAAGATGCTTTTTCTTCTTCTTCAATGGCTTTAGAAAGTTCATCGGCTTTTTTAGAGATGATAATAAACCCATCTCTTCCTTTATTGGTCAGCACAGTAAACTTTTTACCATCCTCTGTCGCTAAAAACTCTGGTGTATCGGTTGCTTTTTTGTATTTTGTGAGAAGTTCAAAACGAGGGAGGGTCGATTCGGCAAAGGCATCAACGCCTGTTTTAATCTCTTTAAAAAGAGCGATGTCTCGTTCACTGGTGAGTAAAGGTTGCAATTCATTAAGGTGTCGTGCAAGGGTTCTCTCCGCCTCAATGGACTTTTCCATAAATACAGGCACAAATGTAATTTGATAGCCACGTGATTGCATCAAAAGCTCAGCCGTGTCACGTGTGATTTTTTCAATGACCTGAACTTTTTTGACGGCAACTTCTGCACTAGCAGTATTTGAAATGAGAAGGTAACTTAAACAGATAGTTCCTGTTAAAATGATGAGAAATAACATCACAAGTTTTGAGCGGATTGTCTTAAACATAAAATATTCCTTACAATTCATATTTAATTTATATATTAGCATAAATTGTAGTTGTTGTGTGTGAGATTTAGCGTGAGATAGGCATAGTAAAATGCGTAATATCAGGAAAAAAACCTTCAATGAACGTGTGCTGGATTGAAGGTTTTTTTACATTCCTTTAGCTTTGAAGCATAAATCCTCTCATAGAAAGACTGGCATTTTGAAAAAGAGGTGTGATGCTGGTGAGGGCATCTTTTTCATGCCGTGTTCCTGCAATATAGAGTAGCGGCAAATAATGGTCAATGATTGGATGTGCCATTTTAAAATCAGGGCATCGCTCTTCAATGCGTATAAGGCTTTCTATATCGTTAGACGTAAAGGCTTTATCGATGAAAGTATCGACATTTTTAGCCCACGCTACGGCAGGGGCATTGATATTGTAAAAATCGACCATACCTAAATTATGCGTGAGATTGCCACTTCCGATGATCATAATACCTTCTTCTCTGAGCACTTGCAGTTGTTCACCGATTTTGACATGTGCAATCAAGGGTAAATTTTTGTTGATACTCAGTTGGATAACAGGAATACTGGCTTTGGGGAAAAGATAGTACAAAGGCATCCATGCGCCATGGTCAAGTCCACGCTCTACCAGAGGTGCATCTAAAAGGGCTGCAATACGCTTTGAAAGTGTGTTGTTACTAGGTGATGCGTAGCTTAACTCATATAAAGCAGGAGGAAAACCATAAAAATCGTACAGCGTTTCGTACGCAATGCCTGAGCTCATGCTCACAGCTGTTTGGTTGGTGTACCAGTGTGCTGAAATAACAAGGATGGCTTTGGGGCTAGGAAGCTCGTGTGAGAGTGCTTCCAGTGCTTCCGTAAAACTGTTTTCCAAAATTAAATTCATGGGAGAGCCATGCCCCAAAAAGAGGCTAGGCATGATTTCTGACATTACCCCTCCTTAGGCTGTTTTAAATGCATTAAGCGCATGGCTTAGATTGTCAGAAAGTTTAGAGAGGTGCTCCGCCGCAGAGGCTATCTCTTCGACACTTCTTGCATTGGTTGTGGAGAGTTGATGAATGTTATTGATACGATTGAGTACTTCATCTGCTTTGGCACTGCCTGCTTGTGCATCTTTTGCCGTATCAATGGCAAGCTTTTTGGCTTCAGTCATATTATCAACCGTTTTGAGCATAAGCGTTTGTGTGTTTTCAGCACGAACACCAAGGGCTTGAATCTCACCCGCACTTCGTTTCATAATATCGGTTGCTGTACTGACGGATTGGACGATGACGGCAACGGTAGCATTGCTTTCCACAAGGCTTTTTTGTGTACGCTCTGCTAGTTTTCGTACTTCGTCTGCAACAACAGCAAATCCACGACCATGCTCACCTGCACGTGCCGCTTCAATAGCCGCATTTAGGGCTAAAAGGTTGGTTTGTTCTGCAATGTCTGAGATAACCGCAAGGACTTGTTGTACTTGTGCCACTTCTTGGTCAAGGTGTTCAAGGCGACTTGAAAGATCGGTTTGACCAACGACAATCGTTTGAAGATCAGAAGAGACAGCAAGCACTTCTTTGGAAGAATCATTGAGCTCTGTAGCAACATTTTGAATGACCGTTCCTGAATGGTTTGAACTCTCTTCGCTTGTTTTTAAGATAGAGGCAACGGCATTGGTTGCCTGTACGGTTTCATTCACTTCTTTGGCCGCATCTTCCGTACGCTTGCCGATTTGAAGTGAGGTTGATGAGAGTTCTTCTGCAACAGCTGCGTTTTCCAAAGCGGTACGCTTGGCATCATCAATGGTAAGACAGAGTTGTTTAAGGAGGTTATTGACCGTTTGCATAATATGAGAGATTTCATCGTTTCCTTGGATAGAAACACCATGACTTAAATCTTTCGTATTGCCAATGTATTCGCACTCTTTAGTTGCTGATTCAATCGAGCGTTTAATTTGACTGGCAACAAACCAAAAAACTAAAATGGCGGCAATAAAAATTCCTACAGACATGATGATACCCAAAAGAATAGATCTATCTACTAAGTCGTTTTCATAAGCTTCGATCGAATCAGAAAGTTTCTCAGATGCTTCTAAAAGCTTTACAAAACTTTCGCGTCCTTGGTTTGTGACCAGTGTATATTTTTTGCCATCATCTGTAGTTAAAAATTCTGGACTATTGATAGTTTCTTTATATTTGTTTACGATTGGAAAACGCTCGTCACTTGCTTGTTTTGTTTCAAGAGCAGTTTTTTTAATTTGAGTTAAAAGAGCAATATTTTCTTTATTTAACAAAACGGGTTCTAGCTCTTTGACATCCTGAAGAAGGGCATCCAGCGATTTATAGTAACTCTCCATCATTTTAGGATTAAAACTAATTTGGTGTCCTCTTGCATGTACTAAAAGCTCATTGGTACGTTTTGCAATATCATCTGCTGCTTGCACTTCGTTTACAGTCACTTTTGTTTTTATGGAATTGGAGATGAGGAGATAACTAAGGCTGGCAGTGCCTAAAAGTACAACAACCAACAGAAAAATCAGTTTGGCGCGAATGGTGGATAACATACAGAGTCCTTAAAAAGTAAAATATCAATAGCTTCCTATTATATCAACAATTTTTGCTATTTCATGTGAGATAATATATGAATGACAGAAGTAAATCGTAATCAAATTTTTCTAAAAGAGATGGAGAACCTAGCCAATAGTAGGCTAGGCGTCATTTTTAACGAAGCTATTGTTAGGCTGTTTTAAATGCATTCAGTGCATGGCTTAGATTGTCAGAAAGTTTAGCGAGGTGTTCCGCCGCAGAGGCAATTTCTTCGACACTTCTAGCATTGGTTGTGGAGAGCTGATGAATGTTATTGATACGACTGAGTACTTCATTTACTTTAGCACTGCCTGCTTGGGCATCTTTAGCGGTGCCCAACGCCAAGTCTTTGGCTTCATTCATATTATCAACCGTTTTGAGCATTAAAGATTGGGTGTTTTCAGCACGATGCCCTAGTCCTTGAATCTCACTTGCACTTTTTTTCATAATCTCAGTTGCTGTACTGACAGACTGAACGATCACCGCAACGGTAGCATTGCTTTCCACAAGACTTTTTTGAGTGCGTTCAGCGAGTTTTCGTACTTCATCGGCAACGACAGCAAACCCACGTCCATGTTCACCAGCGCGTGCCGCTTCAATAGCCGCATTTAAGGCTAAAAGGTTGGTTTGTTCTGCAATATCTGAGATAACACCAAGCACTTGTTGTACTTGTGCCACTTCTTGGTCAAGGTGTTCAAGGCGACTTGAAAGATCGGTTTGTCCAACGACAATCATTTGAAGATCAGAAGAGACGGCAAGCACTTCTTTGGAAGCATCGCCAAGTTCATTTGCAACATTTTGAATGACCGTTCCTGAATGGTTGGAACTCTCTTCGCTGGTTTTCAAAATAGTAGCAACCATGTGAGTCGCTTGAACAGTTTCATCAACTTCTTTGGCGGCATCTTCAGTACGCTTGCCGATTTGAAGCGAGGTTGATGATAGCTCTTCCGCAACCGCTGCATTTTCCAAAGCGGTACGTTTAGCATCATCAATAGCACTACGTAATTGTGCAAGAAGTGCATTTACTGTTTGCATCATCTGCGCAATTTCATCATTACCAAATGTTGTAATTTTATGGTGAAGATCTTTATTGATGCCAATATAGTCACACTCTTTTGCTGCCGTGTTGATAGATGTTCTGATTTGATTCGCAACAAAAATAAAGAGAGCAAATGCGCCACCCGCAACAAGTATTGCCATGACAATACCCAATATTTCTGCATTTTCTAATACCTTACCTTCGTATTCATTAATAGCTTTTGAAAGGTGTCCAGATGTTTCATCCAATGTTTTATAAGCAACCGCACGTCTTTTGGTGAGTTCATCAAAGGCTTTACCATCTGCAGTCGCAAGAAATTCGGGAGTTGTCAGTGCTGTTGTGTATTTTTTCATAAGGTCAAAACGCGGTCCTGCTGTTTTTTCAAGCTCGATCGCAGCCGCTTCTAATTCATTTAACAGTGTCAAATTCTCTTTGTTTTGAATTAAAGGTTTTAGCTCTTTCACATGCTCCATAAGTTCTTTTTGGGATTTGTTATAACTATCGATAGATTGTTGTTTATTTGAGATTTGAAATCCTCTGGCATGTACCAAAAGTTCGGAAGCGTGTTTTGCGATTTCACCCGTTGTTTGTATCTTGTCAGCGATCAAACGAGCATTATTCGTATTGGATACCAAGATATATCCTAGGCATAAAATACCTGCAAGAACGATGATAAGTAGAAAAAACAGTTTAGCGCGTATGGTTTGTAACATTTAGAAATCCTTCTAACTTTAGTAATATTAAAACAAGAGAAATTATAGCATTTAGTTAGTAATAGTAAGATTTTTACTTCCTCAATGGAAGCTCTCATCGTAACCAAGTTGTAATCAAATTCTTCTAAAATGACACTACCAAATTTTAGAAATGGAGTAAACAAATGACTATCAAAACATGCGCAATAGCGCTTTTAAGTGTTGCTGCTTTAAGTGCGACTGCGGTTGCGAGAGATCAGATCAAAATTGTTGGATCATCCACAGTGTATCCTTTTACAAGTTATGTTGCTGAAGAGTTTAAATCAGTGACAGGTAACAAAACACCTGTCGTTGAATCAACAGGAACAGGTGGCGGTATGAAACTCTTTTGCGCAGGCGATGGTCTTGATACTCCTGATTTTACAAATGCTTCACGTCCTATGAAAGCGGTTGAGTTTAAAACATGTGCGGATAACGGTGTTACTGATATTACCGGTATGATGGTCGGTTTTGATGGTATCGCATTTGCACAATCAAAAACCAATGGAAAAGTTAACTTTACACGCGAACAGATGTTTTTAGCGTTGGCTGAAGAAGTTCCAAGTAAAGACGGAAAAACATTGATTAAAAACCCATACAAAACATGGAATGAGATCGATGCAGCGCTTCCAAATAGAAAAATTACGGTTTATGGTCCTCCAACCACATCAGGTACAAGAGATTCATTTGAAGAGATGGTTATGGAGCACAGCTCAACCAAATTTGATGCGTATGGTGACAAAAAAGGTAAGTATAAAGCCATTCGTCAAGACGGTGTGTATGTTCCCGCTGGTGAGAATGACAACTTGATCGTTCAAAAACTGACTAAAGATACTGCGGCGTTTGGTATTTTTGGTTATAGCTTTTTAGAAGAGAATCAAGACAAAATCAACGGTGCTTTAATTGACGGAATCGAGCCAACATTTGACACGATCTCTTCTGCAAAATATCCAATTGCAAGAAGTCTTTACATGTACGCAAAAAACTCTCACCGTGCTCAAGTTAAAGGTATGGACGAGTTTATGAAATTGTATGTTGATGCAAAAATGATCGGTTCAAAAGGTGTTCTTAAAACCATTGGTTTAGTTCCAATGACAGATGAAGATCTTAAAAAAGTTCAAGCGGCAGTTTTAGCAAAAACAAAACTAACCGAAGATATGGTTAAGAAAAACACCATTCTTCCTTAATGCAATACAGAGGGTTCTTGTAAGAACTCTCAACACGCTTTTAAAGCAAAGCTCTAAAAGCTACATTAACACTGGGTTCACTTCGGCAGTGAGCCCATGTACCTTTGGTGCAGGGAATATGCATTGGTCATTTTTCTATTTTTTTTAAAGGACTCTGGTGAGCACTCAAACTCTCTATCTTATCTTTTTTGGTGGACTTTTCCCTTTGATGTTTATAGGTTATATCATCGGTAAAACACGTGCTGTTGCTATTCGCTCTAAAGGTATTAAAATGCATTCTCAACCCGACCAATACGGTTGGTTTGTCGCACTCTACACAGGGCTTCCTATCATTACGATTGGGTTTGTGGGAGTATTTTTATATCTTTTTGGCATCAATGCTATTCCTCCTTTTTTACTGGTAGGAGGAGCGTTAAGTGTAGGCGCTGTATCGTTATGGCTTTTTTTCAGACAGGTTGAGCCAAAAACAAGAGCGCGTGATTCGGTTGAAAATTTCATCAAGGGAATGTTGCTGTTTGCCTCTTTGGTTTCAGTGATGACAACCTTTGGTATTTTACTCTCCATCATTTTTGAAGCGCTACATTTCTTTCAAACACAAAGTGTGAGTTACTTTTTATTTGGAACAGAATGGTCTCCCGATACTGCATTCTTAGAAGGTGCTGGACGTTCTGATGCTGGATCTGCTCAAGCAAAATTTGGCGCTGTGCCCATTTTTGCAGGAACATTTTACATCACGATGATGGCGATGATCTTAGCCGTTCCTGTGGGGCTTATGTCTGCAATCTTTATGTCAGAGTACGCAACGCCAAAATTAAGATCTCAAGTTAAGCCTTTTTTAGAGATCTTAGCGGGCATTCCCACCGTTGTTTATGGCTTTTTTGCCGCACTTACCATTGCGCCTGCTATCGTAAAGTTTTTTGCACTCTTTGGCATTGAAGCACAGTACCAAAACGCGCTTTCATGCGGTATTATCATGGGTGTTATGATTATTCCTTTTATTTCATCACTTTCCGATGACGTGATTAGCTCCGTACCACAGAATATGCGTAATGGTGCGTATGCCTTGGGTATGAATAAAGCAGAAACCATCCGCTTTGTTGTTTTACCCTCAGCGATGCCAGGTATTATTGCTTCGATTTTACTAGCGGTTTCTCGCGCCCTTGGTGAGACGATGATCGTGGTCATGGCAGCAGGTCTTAGACCAAACTTAACATGGAATCCACTGGAAGATATGACAACGGTTACCGTTAAAATCGTCGAATCACTCACAGGTGATCAAGAGTTTAACAACCCGCTTACGCTTTCAGCATTTGCACTTGGTTTTGTACTTTTTGTCGTAACCTTAGTGATTAATATTATTTCGGTCAATACCATCCGAAGTTTCCACAGAAAATACAAAGTTTCAACACTCTAAAGGACAGCCGTGAAAGAGACAACCGATAACTATTTTTACATTCCTCAAATCAAGAGACGAAACCAGAAAGCGGCTATTTTTAAGTACCTTACTATTTTTGCCATTATCTTTTCTATCTCATTTCTTCTTTTCTTTTTGGTGGACATTGTACGTGCGGGGTATCCTGCTTTTATGCAAACAAAAGTCAAAATTGAAGTTCAAATTACCGAAGATATGATAGAAAATCCTTACGGTGCAGTCAATGGCAAACAGCTTAAAATCGTCAGCCGTGCATGGTTAAGAGACCTTCCACTTCTTATCAAAGCGAATCCAGCATGGATGAATACCAAACAAGAGTTTTGGGCACTTGCCAATTCTGAAGTCGATCAATACTTAAAAGGCAAAGAGTCTCGTACGTCAGAACGTGATAGAAACTTTGTAGATGAACTTAAAAAAGAGGGTAAGATTGAACTACAGTTCAATGGTCGCTTTTTAACTGAAGGTGACTCTAAAATACCTGAAAATTCAGGTATTTACTCAGCGATTGTCGGTAGTCTTATGACGATGATTGTGACCATCTCCATTGCGTTTCCTATTGGCGTTATGACCGCTATTTACCTTGAAGAGTTTGCGCCTGAAAATAAATTTACCCATATTATTGAGGTGAACATCAACAACCTAGCGGCTATTCCTTCCATTCTTTTTGGTCTGTTAGGATTGGCAATTTTTATTAACTTCTTTGGTGTACCACGAAGCTCACCTTTGGTGGGTGGTATAACATTGGCATTGATGAGTTTACCTGTTATAATCGTAAGCTCCAAAGCGGCACTCAAATCTGTTCCTGCGAGTATTCGTCAAGCGGGATTTGGACTGGGGCTTACCAAGTGGCAAATCGTACGCGATCATGTTTTACCGGTTGCGATGCCTGGAATTTTGACAGGTTCTATCATCTCCATAGCCCGTGCGATTGGTGAGACGGCACCTTTGATTATTGTAGGAATGATCGCGTTTGTACCAGATGCCGCGACCAGCTTTACAGACTCGGCAACCGTGCTTCCGGCACAAATCTTTACGTGGGCTGGAATGCCTGAAAAAGCCTATTTAGAGCGAACAGCCGCAGCGATTATTGTCCTGCTTGCGCTTTTGCTTTCTCTAAATGCGGTAGCAATTTATTTACGAAAAAAATTTGAAAGAAAGTGGTAACAGATATGGAAAATGGTTTTATTCACACAACAATGATGGATCGCGAAGAGAGCAATATCGCTAAAGAAACGGTCAAAATTGAAGTTAAAAATCTCAACCTTTTTTATGGTGAAAAACAAGCGCTGAATTCCATCAATATGGATATTTATACCAAAAAAATTACGGCACTCATAGGACCGAGCGGATGCGGAAAATCGACATTTTTGCGTTGTATCAACCGCATGAACGACTTGGTTCAAAACTGTAGAGTAGAAGGATTTATTGGTATTGATGGGCACGATATTTACGACAAAGACATTGATGTTGTAGCGGTTCGTAAGCGCGTGGGTATGGTGTTTCAACAGCCAAACCCTTTTCCAAAAAGTATCTATGAAAACGTAGCCTATGCTCCTTTGATGCACGACATTGTCAAAAAAGGTAAAGAGTGCGATGAGTTGGTTGAGCGAGCTTTAAGGGGCGCTAACCTTTGGGAAGAAGTTAAAGATAAACTCAAAGACCCAGGTACGGCTCTTTCTGGTGGGCAACAACAACGTTTGTGTATCGCACGTGCTATTGCGGTTGAACCTGATGTTATTTTGATGGATGAGCCAACCAGCGCACTGGATCCGATTTCAACCGAGAAGATTGAGAACTTGATGCTCGATTTGAAGAAAAACTACACCATCGTTATCGTCACTCACAATATGCAACAAGCAGCGCGTATCGCAGACTACACCGCATTTTTCCATTTAGGAAATTTGATCGAGTATAGCGATGCTAAAACACTCTTCGTTAACCCAAAAGAGAAGAAAACTGAAGATTACATTACCGGACGTTTTGGATAATTTCAAGATTACATGTAAAGCCAAAAAGCTTTACATGTAAAACTCTTTCAAATAACATGGAATTGAAAATGCTTTATTTGGCTTTGCAGAGAGTAAAATGTTCTGAAAAAAGTTCGATTTTTACACTGCACATCTTTAAAATAAAGCGAATGTATGGAAAATGTAGGAAGTTTTGTCAATATTAAGCGTCATAATTTTCATTTTCACGGCTGTTCAACCTGTGAAGGTGATTGTTGTAATGGACACAAAGGCTTTGCCGCATCGCCTTTGATTTTAGAAGATTTTGAAGAAGTGTATAAGAATTTCCCTATTTTATTTAGTTTCAAAGAGCAAAAATTGGTTGCATATGTACTTCTGAATGATGGCAAAAATTATTGTAAATATTATATCAATCAGCAATGTAGCATCTACTTACAACGACCACCTGCGTGTAAACTTTACCCTGTTAGTCCCTATTTTGAGCATGTTCTTGTCGATACTGCTTGTCCTTCCATCAATCAGGATTCTGGATATTCGGTCTGCTGTGATGGAAAATTAAACAGTGCGTTTGCAACGAAAAGATTGGAAAATTTTGTCGAGAAGTTAGAAGAGACCCATGCTTTTTTTGAAAGTGTTAACACGCTGGAAGATTTTGAACATGTCGGCAATTTGTTGGACATACCGTTGTTTCGATATATCAAACCAAGCGATAATCCATACATCAAAATGCATTTAGAATCGCTCAAACATTCATGGTTTTATGTCTTATCCAAGCCAGAAAAGCCTGTATTGGCAGTCTCTTAAATCTTAGTCACGTTTGGTAGGAATTTTTTGTAAAAGTGCATTGAGTGCATCTGCAAAGGCTCTTTTTTGTTTTTCACCAATGGCACTTGGTCCTCCAGTGATTTCTCCCGCGTCACGAAGCTCTTGCATAAGATTGCGCATAGCGAGTAGACTTTTAATGTTGCTCTCATCGTAAATCTTCCCTCTAGGATCAAGCGCAAGCACACCTTTGCTGACCAGTCTGTCGGCTAAAGGGATATCCGCGGTAATAACCAAGTCTGAACTCTGCGCGTGTCTTACGATGTAGTGATCTGCTTCATCCGCTCCTTGTGAGACGATAATCATCGTAAGCAAAGGAGAGTCTTGAAGCGGTATCTTTTTATTGGCGATAAAATGGGTGGTGATGCCGCGTTTAAAGACCGCTCGAAGAAGAATTTCTTTGAGCGTATTAGGGAAGGCATCGGCATCGACGTAGATCATCATCGCTGTCTTTCTCTTCTTTTTTCCACGTATTCACGAGGTGCGTTGTCTCTGCGTTTAGGTTGCCCCTGTGGTCTTGGTCCACGACCTTGCTGAATCGGTTCTGCTTTGATGTTAGGGTCTGGCTCAAAACCTTCGATGATTTCACGCTCAAATTTTTTGTTGATCAGTTTTTCAATGCCTCGTAGATACTCATGCTCATCCACACAGACTAAAGAGATGGCTTCACCTGCATTTCCAGCACGTCCTGTTCGTCCAATGCGGTGTACATAGTCTTCGGCAATGTTTGGCAGTTCAAGGTTGACGACATGAGGTAATTGGTCGATGTCCAGACCACGTGCTGCGATGTCTGTAGCCGCAAGAACTTTAATCGAGCCATTTTTAAAATCGGAGAGAGCTTTGGTACGCGCACTCTGGCTTTTGTTGCCATGAATTGCAGCGGAGCTGATACCGATTTTTACAAGGTATTCAGAGACTTTATTGGCGTGGTGTTTGGTTCTGGTAAAGACCAGTACTTGCTCCCATTTGTTCTCATTGATCAGTTTGCCCAAAAGGGCTGTTTTACGTTTACAATCGACCAAAATGACACGTTGTTTGACAAGTTCACTGGAGGTATTGCGGCGTGCCACTTCAACAATCGCAGGATTCTTCAAGATCGACTCACAGAGTTTTTTGATGTCATCGGAGTAGGTCGCTGAAAAGAGCAAGTTTTGACGTTTTGCGGGGAGTATGGAAATGACACGGCGAATATCTTTGATAAATCCCATATCGAGCATACGGTCTGCTTCATCGAGAACAAAGGTGTCGATATGTTTAAGATCAATCGTACCTTGAGAAACATGGTCAAGTAAACGGCCAGGAGTTGCCACAAGAATGTCGATGCCAGCGCGTAAGGTTTGAATTTGAGGCTGAATGCCAACCCCTCCAAAAATGACCGCACTTTTAAAAGGCAGGTATTTACCATAGGTTTTAACGCTCTCTCCGACTTGCGCCGCAAGTTCACGTGTTGGGGTAAGGATAAGCACACGAAGAAGCGGTTTGCCTTTACTGTGAGGTTTTTTAGAGAGTAGTTCTAAGATGGGAAGCGTAAAACCAGCCGTTTTTCCGGTTCCTGTTTGCGCACCTGCAAGCATATCGCGACCCTCCAAAATAGGGGGAATAGCTTTTTCTTGCACGGGTGTTGGGTTTGTGTAGCCTTCATCCTCAATTGCTTTTAAAATGGGCGCACTAAGATTTAATTGTGAAAATAACATAAATTTTGGGTTTCCTTTTGAGTGTCAAAAATGGACATGGTGTCACAGCGGTTGGTCTATCTTAAGAGCAGATTATGATGGAATCGGTTGAAGCCACGTTACATTGAGCCGTAGCTCACCTTTGGATAGATAGTCTTATAATCATAGCTTTTTCTTCATTAATTTTACGCATCAAATGTTTATTAATGCATTGAATGTAGCGTAAAGTGCTTTATCCCAGATGTTTGAGCTGTTGCCTAAGATCCACTAAAAGAGCATTTTGGCGCATGATGACAAACTGTTTTATTTTAGATTTCATCAAAGTATTGGGTTGAATATTGAGTACAAGAGTTTCATTGATGAGGCTAAAAATAGTTGCCTTTGCCGAAATTGGTGTTAAAAATCCTTTTTCAGTAGGGAGTTGAAAGGTGATGTCAAACTCTTTTTGCGTAAGGTCTTTGTGAATGATCTTTTCAACATCCTCAAGTTTGACATGTAAAACAACCGAACTTTCTGAAATCGTGTCTATTGTTCCATCCAAAAGCCTGATTTTATTGAGAAGCAGTACAGCATTAATAGCTCTTGAAGGCTGCACTCTGGTATAGATACGGTCCATTGGGGAAGCGTCTAAAAACTCCAAATGCGACAATACAACCAGTGCTTTTTCGGGGTCAACTTTGATGATTTTAGCTTTGATAATGCTTGGAATTTTGTCATGCTGTATAAACGTAAAATTTTCTTTTGTGTAGTAAAAAATCTTAGGTGTCGTGATTTTGATTTGAGCAATGCCCTCATCAAATTTAGCAATCGTCGCTTGCTCTTTGATGGGAATACCATTGTAGAGATTGAACAGAGTCACTGTATTGTCTTTGCGCAAAATGGAGGCTAAGACATCGTTTTTATTTTGGGTTTCGTAAAAATCAAAATCGAGAGTGCCGTAAAAAATCTTTTTACGTGTAGAGAGCCGTGACATAACATAATACTTATCCAAACGATCGAGTAAGCTTTTATAAGAATCTGTAGCATCAAAGAGTGTCATACCAATGTGTTTGAGGTCTATTTTGAAATTTTGTTTGATGTTATGTTCTAACTTTTTGAGCACTTTTTTAGCGTGATGAATTTTAATATCGCGTAGTACTATTAAGAATGTGTCAGTACCTTGTTGCAATAAGGTATGAAAACCAAGCTCAGTATGGATAAATGTAATCAAATCTTTAAAGAAAAAGCCGTCTTCCAAATCAACATCAAATCCAAATTTGACAATCGAAAAAGAGGTTTGATGCATCTTTGCATAAGCAATATTGGCTTCAATGATCCCTCGGTTGAGATAGGTATTAATGGCTTCATAGCGTCCAGACATCGTAGTTCCTTCTAAAAAGTATGCATCATTGTAAATCCCGTTATGGCACAGACGAGCGATTGCGAAAAAATCATGCAAGAAAGCTCATGATTAAGGGAATAGTTAATCTCTTCGTGATATAAAGGAAGTTAAAATTATACTTAAAAAACTATGAAAAATGAGAGAATGACGATGAGTGAAAAATTTGAAAATGATTTACAGCGCTTTTACGATCTTTTGGGAGAACGTCAAAGAGCCTTGGGAAGTTACTTTAGCATTGTGGAATCTGAAAACTATGATGAGCGCATTGAAATGTTTATAGATACGTTTTTAGCCAGTATAGAACTAAGCCTTATTCGCGAAAACAGAGTTGCGGCACTTACCCGTTTGATAAACCTTCGTGATGAACAGATGGTTCAAGCGCTCGAAAAAGAGGGTAAAGATGAGGTTTTTATCTCTCAGGCCAAAGAGAAGGCTTACCTTTGGGTCAAAGAGTTTTATATCAAAGCACATAGCGATCTTATCATGCAAGTGCAAAAAGAGTGGCTGTTCTCACCTTTTTACCGACGTCTTTTGCGTGGCGTTCATGAAGTAGGTGTTGCAATGAGTACGTGGCAATCTGCGTGGACGGAACACATCATCAATACGATCAATCCACTGCTCGAATTGGAATATGCTAAAGATTCTCAAGCTATTGCGCATATGTTGCAGACAAAAGGGTTACTTGATCCAGATCCATCCGGACAAGATGGTGATAGATCGTATTCTGTTTTGGAAAAAGTTGAGGGCGGGTACAAAGCAAAAGCGTATGCGAGTGCTTTTGGGGTTGAAGTGGATTCTGTACGCAATACCTTGCAGAGTTTATGCGACGATTTGTCTGAAATGGAAGATCCTGATTGGGGTCAAAAAGCATTTTACATTGACTACCTTAAAGCCCTCGACGAGGCATTTGGGGAAGAAGATAGAGCTGACTTGATAGCAAAATGGGCAGAAGTAGACCGTAAATGGATGAAAATTACGGCACCTATTCAGATTGGGCATCCTTTGGAATACTACGAAGATCACTACAAAAAAGCAGTTGCGCTAGAGTGGGATGTGAGGGTTTCAAATCCTGAAAATAAAGGGGCGTATGGCACATTTGAGCGTATTCTTAAAATGTTTATTCGCCTTTTTGAACAAAATGGTGATGGTATTTTACATATCAAAGAAAATGTTCTATCAAACCTTAAACGTGTTCAGCTTTATATTGGAAGGCCTGCTCTTTTTTATGCGGCTGAATTTAACGGGCTTTTTTCGGCGCAAGTGGTTCCCAATGATGAAACGGTCAGTCGTGAACTTGGCAAAAAAATCTTTGCTTTTGCGGACAATATTTTAGATTCTCTGCGCGCCAAACCTTTTCTCAAAATAAATCAAGAGGTTTTTGGTGAAGCGTTTATGAATGCTGAGAGAGAAATTGTATTTCACCAAGCTGCACTATGGCATCAGGTATATGAAGTGAGTACCATTGGGCATGAATTTGGGCATATCTTGTGGATGGACCATGATACCGAAATGCGAATGAACCAAAGCGGTGTTTTTAAAAATATAGAAGAGTTTAAAGCGACAACGGGTGGGCTTGTTGCCTTCTTTATGGATGAAGACGAGAGCCTAAAACTACCCCTTTTACGTGATGTCATTAAACGCTCTGTTGGATTGATCGGTTGGATGAAAACAGGTGAAGTTGAGCCCTATTATTGCGAAGGATTGATCCACCTTACCGGTCTTTTTGAAAGTGGTGTATTGGCGTTTGATGCGACATTACAGATTGATCTCTCTTCTGAGGCGTATGAAAGGCTTAAAACGTGGTATCTCAAAACTTATACTGAGCTTTTACAGCATTACCTTGCAAAAGAAGACGCACAACTTTTCCTAGAGCGTTATGCCACAAAAGAAGCAGGGGTTTATATGCCAAAAGAGGCAAATATTAAAGCATTCGTAGCACATTATTGGGCATTGCACCAACGTATAGGACGAGATATTGACGAGAGTGTGAAGCGTTCAGATTGGCTTTAAGAGTTATGTCAAAATTATGTATAGAATGCCGAGGTTAATTTAATATTTTAGTGCTATAATTTATGCTCAATTTTGTAGTGGGAGTTGTCAAGTGTACGCACGAAAAATCACAAAGGTATTGATCGCCAATCGCGGTGAAATCGCGCTTAGGATCATTAGAGCATGTAAAGAGTTGGAGATTAAGAGTGTTTGTGTTTTTTCAACCATTGATGCGAATGGTGTTTGGGTCCGTAAAGCAGATGAGAGCTATCTGCTTAAAGGTGATCCTATTCAAGTCTATTTGGATTATAAAAATATCGTAGCACTTGCCAAAGAGGTTGGTGCAGACGCGATTCATCCAGGATATGGCTTCTTGTCAGAGAATGCTGATTTTGCTCAGTATTGTATTGACCATGACATCATTTTTATTGGTCCAAAACCTGATCACATTGCGCTTTTTGGTGACAAAATGGCATCAAAAATAGCAATGAAAGCTGTAGGTGTACCTGTTCTTGGTGGTACCGATCAGCCAATTTTGGAAATGGATGCAGCGATTAAGGTGGCACGTGAGATTGGCTTTCCTGTTATCATCAAAGCAGCGTTTGGTGGTGGTGGAAAAGGTATGCGAATTGTCAAAAAAGAGGAAGAGTTTGTTGCGATGTTTGAAGCGGCAACAAAAGAAGCTGAACGATTTTTCGGACGTGGGGATGCGTTTATTGAAAAATATGTTCAAAATCCTCGTCATATTGAAGTTCAAGTCATGGCAGACAAATACGGTAACGTCATTCACTTAAGTGAGCGTGACTGTTCGATTCAAAGACGTCACCAAAAAGTGGTTGAAATCGCACCAAGCCCTAGACTCAACCCAAAAGTGCGCAATGAGCTACTCAGAGCTTCTAAAAAAGCGATGTTTAAATTAGGCTATGAGAGCGTTGGAACGGTTGAATACCTTGTTGATGAAGATGACAATTTCTTCTTTATCGAGATGAATACCAGAGTTCAAGTAGAACATACCATTACCGAAGCGATTACCGGTATGGATATTGTTCAAAGTATGATTCGTATAGCAGAGGGTGAACCGCTGTCTGTGATGCAAGAAGACATCAAATTTAGAGGTTATGCGATTGAATTTAGAATCAATGCAGAAGACCCTAAAAATGGCTTTATTCCATCTTCTGGTCGCATTACAACGTATCTTTCTCCTGGTGGCCCTGGTGTAAGACTTGATGCAATTGGCTTCAAAGACTATGTTGTGCCTACTAATTATGATTCAATGATTGGTAAATTGATTATTGTGGGACTTGATTGGGAGGGTGTTGTACGAAAAGCCAGACGTGCTTTAGATGAATTTCTTATCTCTGGTATTCCTACCAATATTCCATTGCACCGTCAAATTGTCCGTGATGAAGATTTTAAAAATGGTATCTTTAACACGACCTATTTAGATAAAAAACTTCCTACATTTACGCTTGACGCAATCCTTGATATTGAAGAAGATGAGACCAAACATGAGCACATTGCTGCGATTGTTGCGGCACTTAAAAACCAAGGCAAATAACTACAGCGTTTAAGAGGTATGCTTTATGCATACCTCTTTCTTTTTGAAGGTACACTATGCAGAGCATTTCTCTTCTCAATCTCCTTTATATGCTTCCTCCTCTTATATTAGTTGCTTTTTATTATTATATTTGGGTGGGTAAAAAAACAGAAATAGCGCTTGCAACCCTTCGTATGAGCATACAGCTCATTGTTATAGGGTATGTCTTAACGTCGCTGTTTAATACAAATGCGCTCTGGCTTTTGGCTCTGCTTGTTGTCGTGATGGTAACCACTGCTTCATTGATTGCCAGACGCAATATCCGCAATAAAGATATACAGACGTATTTTGTCATTTTAGGAGCCATTGCTCTTGGCGGAACGTTTAATCTTGCACTTGTCTTGTGGGGTGTTTTGGATCTTGAAAACCCACTAGCGCCTCGTTTTGTGATTCCTCTTGCTGGTATGATTTATGCGAATGCCATGAATGCGATCTCTCTTTGTGCAGAGCGTTACGAGAAAGAGCGAGAAAACCATGACAGTGAAAAAGCCAGAGCCATCGCTTTTAAGGCTTCTATGATTCCTCAAATCAACTCTTTCTTAGCCGTTGGCTTTGTCTCATTACCTGGCATGATGACAGGACAGATACTCTCAGGTGTTGATCCTCTCATTGCCGTCCGCTATCAAATCGTAGTAATGGCGATGATTTTGAGCAGTGGTGCTATGAGCAATATTCTCTACCTCATGTATGTGACACGAAAAGAGCGCTGAACGTAAGGTCTTAGGTTTTGATGATGTATACAACCTTAATATTTTAAATAAACTTTGTAATTTTATTCTATAATACGTGAAAACTTATAAAAGAGGCTCTATGCACCATTTTCTTTGGGTATTTATCGCACTGTTCTTTGTTGGATGTGGACCCCGATATATGATTAAAAATCAGTACATCCCTCCTGCTTCGTCTGCGTCGCAGTCATGCCTTAATAAATGTTCGAGTATCAGGCAAGGGTGTCAAAATCTATGCCAACAAAATTATCAATATTGCCTTGATGATGCGTATGCTAAAGCTAAAGCTGTTGAGGTAGAAGAACAACGGGCATATGAAATAGCATATAGCCGTTACCGAATGGATGCGATGCAGTATGAGCATGAATTGCGCAATTGGCAGAGAGACTATTACGATTACAGTCGTGATCTTAGCCATTATCAAAGTCAGTGTGAGCGAAACAGAGATGCGTATGCCTGTCAAAAACGTGATGAGTTACAACGTTATATGAAGCGCTTAAGCCATGATCGTCCTCGTGAACCGTGGGTTCCTGCAAGACCGACATTTGAGCAAATCTTAGTCAATCAACAAAGCTTTTGTACCACCAATTGTGGATGTGAACAAAGCTATGACAACTGTTTTGTAGGCTGTGGCGGTCAAGTGATACCACATAAAATCTGCGTGGAGAACTGCGACTAAACTCTTTAACTGTAATGGTTTAGTAATCGTGTGAGAGTATGATTCCTTCATTTCCAATGAAGGAATCATACTCAATGTTAAACGAAAAGTGGCAAAAACTTATTGAAGTGGCAGACTTTGCCTTTCAACCTATTGTCAATATTTACACCGGAAAACTTTATGCCGTTGAAGCGTTAATTCGTAACTATGAATCTGCTGGATTTACTACGATTGATTGTATTTTTGATTCGGCATATAGCGAAAAAACACTCTATCAAATTGATGTTAAACTGCGTGAAAAAGCGATTCATAAATTCTCACTTCTACCTTTTTCTAAACACACTAAACTCTTTTACAACCTTGATAATCGTATTACGATGATGCCTGATTTTAAGACAGGCTATACCTGTGAGCTTCTTTCAACGTATGAAATGGATACTTCCAATATCTGTTTTGAACTCTCCGAGAAGCATCAAGTTGGTATGTATGCTGGTGTGGATAAGCTTGTTCTTAATCTTTACAAGCAACAAGGCTATAAGATGGCAATCGATGACTTTGGTGTCGGTTTTTCAGGGCTTCAGATGCTTTTTAATGCAGATCCTAATTTCATCAAGATTGATCGCTTTTTCATCAGTGAAATACACCTTAGTAAAAAGAAACGCCTTTTTGTCAGCTCTATTGTTCAGATCGCTCAAGCGATGGGGATTTTTACGATTGCGGAAGGTGTGGAATGCGAAGAGGAGTATATTGAGTGTAAGAAACTGGGCTGCAATATGGTGCAAGGTTATTTTGTTCAAAGACCAACCCTTGATGTGACTGAAATAATGAGCAGTTATGAACACCTCAAATTGGTTTCTCAAAATGACAAACGCAAAAGTGGTAAAATTTCCAACATCGATAAATACCTTCAAAGAAGCCATACTGTTTTTGTTGATTCGCATATCAATGAAGTCTATGATGTGCTAAAAAGCGATAAAAAAACGCATTTTGTACCTGTTTTAGCGCGCGATATGACACCGCTTGGTATTATCAAAGATGGCGATATTAAGGCGTATATTTATTCTAACTATGGCAAAGCCTTACTCTCAAATATTACACAAGGGAGTCTTAAAAATATCATTTCGCATTGTGGTCGTGCGGACATTAACGATCCCATAGAAAAGATTTTAAAAATTTACGCGTTTGATGATGACAACGATGCCATTATGATTACCGAAAATGAAAAATATGTTGGTTATCTTAGTTCTAAAGTGCTTTTAGAAATTATCAATGAGAAAAATATTGTCGATGCCAAAGATCAAAATCCTCTCACTGGTCTTTCAGGTAACCGCATTATCAACGAGTTTGTAGCCAATGCAATGGACTCAAAAGAAAAAGTGATGATGGCGTACTTTGATTTTGACAATTTTAAGCCGTTTAATGACTACTATGGGTTTCGAAAGGGTGATCGTGCCATTACCCTTTTTGCGGACATTCTTAAAAGCTCTGTAGGGTTTGATGAGTGTTTGGTTGGACATGTTGGTGGGGATGATTTTTTCTTAGGATGGAGCCTCAAAGAGGACGATACATTTGAGAAGGTGTATGACATTGTTTTAGAGATTGTCACCAAATTCTCAGAAGACATCAAGAGTTTTTATTGCGAGCAAGGGCTCAGTTCGGGCTACATCATGGCTAAAAATCGTGATGGCGTTATACAGCCTTTCCCTTTGATGACAGTAAGCGCAGCAGTCATTTGCCATGGCTTTGGTTACCAACATGACTTTGACGATAATGAACTCAATGAAATCTTTGGCGTGCTGAAAAAAAGTGCTAAAGCCTCTCCTAAACATATTTCATGTGTAGATCTTGGTGTGATTAAACATTAAGTAAAATTTATTAGATTGTGAATTTGTTTGTAAAATATTAAAACATAATCTGGTATCGTGGCAGTCAATATGCTTCCGATACTCATAAATCTCTGCTTAAAGAGTATGGTATCGTTTAAAGTATGAGTAGTGCTAAGGGAAATTGTTATGATAATACTCTTGTAGAAAGTTCTTGTCATTCATTAAAAACAGAACTGACACACCATAAAAATTAAAACGAGGAGTCAAGCAAATCAAACTATATTTGCATATATTGAAGTGTTTTATAATAGAGAGAGGTTACCCCTTTAGTAATGGTCATTTGTAATAGTTTATTTTGAAAATAAACTATTACAAAAACCACATGAGTACTTAGACATATTTGTACCCGTGTATCATTTTGTGTTGACAGATCAGTTTTGGAGTAGGCCTCTTCTGTGTACCATCGAAATTTTTTTCATAATGTGCTTTTTGGGAAGTACATTATGAGGCATACTTGGAAAAATACTAAATATTTTTATAAATTAAAACGTTTTGATTGAAAAATATTAAGATAGTTTATAGATTGTTAGTAATATATTTATAAAGATTTGAGTAATTTCTCATTCAATAGTGGAGAGGGAGATTAACTAACAATAAAGTAATAGTCAGTTATAATTTATTCAATATTAATGTAAGAAATATTTATTGTAAATTTGTCAAACATGTAAGTATTTTGAGGAAGAAAGAGAACTGTATGAAAGTTTTGGTAACAGGTGGAGCAGGATATATAGGCTCCCATACATGTGTAGAACTCCTTAACGTAGGTTATGATCTTGTCGTTTTCGATAATTTTTCTAACAGTACCCCTGAAGTATTAAAACGCATAGAAAAAATAACTGGTAAATCTATTTTGTTTATAAACGGTGATATTCGAGATGAAGATGCAATTGAGAAAGCACTTTTTGGATGTGATGCCGTTATTCATTTTGCAGGTCTTAAAGCAGTAGGTGAATCGGTTGAAAAACCTTTAGAATATTATGATGTTAATGTATATGGAACACTGTGTTTAGTAAGAGTTATGCAAAAATTACATGTTAGGAAGCTTGTTTTTAGTTCTTCTGCTACCGTTTATGGTGATCCAGAATTTTTACCTTTTACAGAAGAACATCCTTTACGAACAACCAACCCTTATGCCCAAACCAAACTTGTTATCGAAGAAATGTTGCGCAATTTATATGTAAGTGACCAAACTTGGAGAATAATGATTCTTCGTTATTTCAATCCCGTTGGTGCACATGAAAGTGGGCTTATAGGCGAAGATCCCAAAGGAACTCCCAATAATCTTATGCCTTACATTGCCCAAGTAGCTGTTGGCAAACGAGAAAAAGTGAGCGTTTTTGGTGATAATTATCCCACCAAAGATGGTACAGGAATAAGAGATTATATTCATGTTGTTGATCTTGCTCTTGGGCATGTTAAAGCTCTACAAACAATAAATAAACCTCAATGTACAGCGATTAATCTTGGTTCAGGAAAAGGCTATAGTGTACTAGATGTTATTCATGCTTTTAGTAAAGCTTGTGGTAAAAATGTATCTTATATGATTGTGCCAAGACGTGCAGGAGACATTGCAGAATTTTATTCAGACCCTACTTTAGCAAAAGAGATGCTTTCTTGGGAAGCTAAGCGTAATTTAGATGCTATGTGTACAGATATGTGGAATTTTCAAGTAAAAAATCCAAAAGGTTATGTATGATGAGTGAGAAGAGTAAAAAAGTGAAACAAGGTTTTAACGTATTACAAAGAGCGTGGCCAAGTAATTAGTGCCTAGATTTGCAGATAAACTGATAATTTATTATCCACTTTCGATATTTATGTTAGATGATATTATAAGATTTTAGATCATTGATACTCCACACGATTTACCATGATCTAAAAAGTTTTTAGGAGATAGTGCAGATTTCGGAATACAATTTAGTTATGTTGTTCAGCTAAGTCCTGATAGTCTGATGTAAACATTATATATTATGAACTGATTTTATAGGAGATGATGGTGTGCCTGTTTGATTGTTGGTGACAATATTCTCTTTATGGTCAAGGACTTATAGAGCTTTGAAAAAAATTGGTTTAAAACGTTGAAGAAGAGGGCAATGTCAGCAGAATAGAAGAAAAACAAAAAAAGCCTAAGCGTAAATATTCTGTTGTCAAAATCGTACAAAATATTCTCTAAATGTGAACTAAAAATCATGACAGTTAATCGAGCTTATCTTGCGTACAAAAATCTTAAGGTTGAATTAATTGGACAAGGGATATGTATGGTTAGATACGGAAATTAACAAAAGCTTATTTGATATAAGTATGTTTAGGCAGACCATTGAATATAGACAAGGACTTAACGTGGCATGTTTGGAAGAGATAGCTTAAGAAAAGGATTATATCAGTAAATAAAACCTTTAGAACTCGCTAAACTACTGTTAAAACTAGTATATTGAGTACCTTTATAATACATGCCAATGTAAGGAAAGCATTAAGATGAATTTTATAAGAGCAGTCATACCCGATGTTATTATTATTGACCCCAAAGTACATGGAGATGAGAGAGGTTATTTTGTAGAAACTTATAGACATGACAAATTTGAAGAATTTTTAGGTTTTAAAGTAAACTTTTGTCAAGACAATGAATCCAGAAGCCATCGCGGGGTCTTAAGGGGACTACACTACCAATTAGCACCCTTTAGCCAGTCTAAACTTGTTCGCGTGATTGATGGTAGAGTACTAGATGTTGCTGTAGATATAAGGGTAGGCAGTCCCACCTTTGGAAAACATGTGGCTGTGGAGCTAAATGGAAAGAATAAACGTCAAATGTTCATTCCAAGAGGGTTCCTTCATGGTTTTGTTGTTTTGAGTGATACATGTACATTCACATATAAAGTAGACAATTATTATGCCCCAGAATATGACCGTGGAATTGCATTTGATGAGCCTAGTTTTAATATTAATTGGCAAATGCCGCATGAGGATTTAAGTCTTTCTGCCAAAGACTTAAATCAACCGAAGCTTTTAGCGGTAAAAGATCTTTTTTCCTATGATGTAGATTATTATGCTTAATATTTTAGTAACAGGAGCAAATGGACAAGTAGGAAGTGAGTTAAAAGCTATTTCAAAGACCTATCCATATAATTTTTATTTCACAGATAAAGCCAATTTTGATATTTCCGATGAGATAACTATTAAAAAATATCTTGAAACATATTGTATTGATGTTATTATCAATTGTGCAGCTTATACAGCTGTTGATAAAGCTGAAACAGATATCGCTAATGCTGATAAAATAAATCACTATGCAGTACATCTTTTGGCAAGTTGTGCTAAAGAAAAAATGATCAAATTAATTCATCTGTCTACTGATTATGTTTTTGATGGTAAAAGTTATTTGCCTTATACTGAGACAGATAATGTTAGCCCCCAATCTGTTTATGGATCTACCAAATTAGCAGGAGAAAAGGCCTTACAAAAGCTCAATGTTCCAAATTCAATTATTATTAGGACATCTTGGGTTTATAGCAGTTATGGTAATAATTTTGTTAAGACAATGCTTAGATTAGGAAAAGAGAAAAAAAGCTTAGGAGTTATTTATGATCAAGTGGGTTCACCTACGTATGCACATGATTTAGCAGAGACCATATTGGAAATTGTTCCTCAAATAAATACAAATGAAACAGCCGTATTCCATTATTCAAATGAAGGTGTATGTAGCTGGTATGATTTTGCTAAAGAGATTATGAGTATAATGAATCTTGAATGCAAAATCAATCCTATAGAAACTTTTCAATATCCAACTCCAGCAAAAAGACCACATTATTCATTATTAAATAAATCAAAAATCAAAAATAATTTTAATATTGAAATTCCTTTTTGGAAAGATAGTTTAGCGCAATGCTTACGAAAACTTTGAGATCTTTATAGTTCGATAGATAATAAATATACATATGCTAAAAGTAGCAAGGAATAAAAATGCCTTTAAATAGTATAAATAGTCAGTTTATTGTATCTTTGATCTGCATTACAAAAGATATTTTAGGATTAAAATGATACATTCAAAACATATTCAATGGCATGAACTTAATATAACGAAAGAGCAACGTTCTGAACATTACCAACAAAAACCATGTATTATTTGGTTAACAGGCTTAAGTGGTAGCGGAAAGTCAACAATCGCAAATGTTTTAGAGCAAAAATTATTTGAAAATGGTAATAAAACCTATGTGTTAGATGGTGATAATATACGTCATGGACTCAATAAGGATTTGGGGTTTGATGAACATTCTAGGGTTGAAAATATAAGACGTATAGGAGAAGTTGCTAAACTCTTTGTTGAAAGTGGGCATATTATTATTTCTGCGTTTATTTCGCCTTTTATAGCTGATAGGCACATTGCAAGAAGTTTAGTTGTTTATGGAGAATTTATTGAAGTATTTGTTGATGCTCCATTAGAAGTGTGTGAAGCAAGAGATCCTAAGGGATTGTATAAAAAAGTAAGGCAGGGTGCGATTAAAAATTTCACAGGTATAGATTCTCCCTATGAACAGCCAATTACCCCTGAGCTTCATGTTAAAAGTGATCAGATGACAGTAGATGAGGCGTGTAGTTTTATATTAAATTATCTTGTTCATAACGGCTACATTCAAGATAAAAATTTATCTTCTGCTACACTAATCACGTTACCACAGCAAGATGCACATAATGCAATGAGCAAAACAAAAAATACAGAAATAAAAGTGAATAGCAAAAAGTATACACTTGCTGAAGTTGATTTAAATAGATATATTCTAAAGCATTATCCTGAATGGAAATGCGAGAGAATTTAAGATGTTAAAAGAAACGAATATTCGATCAGTTGTTAAAGGAATTACTTATAGAGTGGCTGGTACATGCACAACGATGTTAATTGTGTTTCTTTTTGTTGGTCGTTTAGATTTGGCATTTTATACAGGCCTTGCAGAAACATTCTCTAAAATAGGATTGTACTGGTTACATGAACGTGTTTGGCTCAAAGTGAGATGGGGCAGAAAAAAAATTGAGCCTTTTAACATTTGGCTTACAGGATTACCTCTTTGTGGTAAAACGACTGTTGGCGATTTGGTGCATCAAAAATTAAGACAATTAGATATCCCTCTTGAGCGCATTGATTCTAAAGATATTCGCGAGCTGATTCCAGATATTGGTTTTACACGAAATTCTAGAAATCAGCATCTACATAGAGTTGGACATCTTATTTGTACTTTGCAAAAAAATGCTATTTCCACCGTGGCATCGTTTGTATCGCCTTATGAAGAATCGAGAGAAATTATTGCTAACATGGTGAAAAACAATATTATTGTTTACATCAAAGCAGATATTGAAACATGCAAAAAAAGAGACTATAAGCACGTGTATGAAAAAGCTATCTGTGGAGAATACCAAAATTTTACAGGTATCAGTGATGTGTATGAAGAACCAAAGCATGCTGATATCGTCATTGATACAGATGAGGTTTCTGCGGAAGAAGCGGCTGAACATATTATTAAATTTATTAAAAAGAGATATATCAAATGATATTTGATTTTTGGAAACGTTATGAAAGTTTTATTCACTATGATACGGCATTACAGTTTGATTACCGTTTGGATAATATTATATTAAAGCTCAATAGTTTTTTTCAAAGACTTTTAATTAAAGATATTGAGCAAGAAACCATACGTTTTTACTTAGCTGGTTCTTGTATAAAGGCTGATACATTCAGAGATTTGGATCTTTTTTTTCCTTCGAAAGATGAACGAGAAATCGTTCATGATGCCTTAAATAGGGAGTATTTCGAATATGAAAATAATTCTTATACGTATAGGTATAAAAATGATATCTATCAATTGATATACAGAGAACGATTTGACAATGCAACGTTGACGCAAGTTGTTGATGGTTTTGATTTTGATTCAACGAAAATTGCATTTGAATGCCATTATGATACACGTTATAGGGTACTAAAAGTAATTGAATGTGATATGCGTGCTGAGTTTGTGCATTACATCAATACAAAAATAAATCATTTATCAAGAATTAGCAATAATCCTTTTGTTTCTTTACAACGAGCAATTTATTTTTTAAAACGAGGGGATGATGTTCCCTATAGTGTATTTTTAGATATTTGTTCAGCGATTGCTCATATACATATTGAAAAAAATGAAGATGCGCATAAACATTTTGCTACACTTCAAGGAAATCCAAATAAACTAGAGAGTATTAAAGAAGCAATTTTCCATTATATTGATGAAAAAAAGGAAGAAATTGAATCATAATTTTTTAGTTTCGATAGATATTGAAGCTATTAAGGATATCGCTATTGTAGCAGGTACTGCAGTTATGCAAATCTATCAAACAGATTTTACAATAGAGTATAAAGCAGATGATAGTCCATTGACACAAGCCGATAAAAAAGCCAATAGCATTATTTGTGATTCTTTACAACGATTATACCCTTTGGTGCCTATCTTAAGTGAAGAAAACCAAGAAGTTCCTTATTCGATACGTAAAGCATGGGAATACTACTGGTGTATTGACCCCATTGATGGAACAAAGGAATTTATTAAGAAAAATGGAGAATTTACAATCAATATTGCTCTTATTTATCACGAGACTCCTGTATTGGGAGTTGTGTATGCGCCAGCTTTAGGTGAAATCTTCTGGGCTAAAAAAAATGAAGGTGCTTACAAAAATGGCATCAAATTGCCTTTTTTGACCAATACTTCACCTGCAAAAAAACTCTGCGTTGTTGTTTCTAAATCACATCTTTCAGCTGAAACGCAAGCTTTTATTGATGCTCTTCCGTCTGAGAAGATTGAGCGAATTTCTACGGGCAGTTCACTAAAACTTTGCATGGTTGCAGAAGGTACTGCTGATGTTTATCCTCGTTTGGCTCCGACAATGGAATGGGATACTGCAGCTGCTGATGCGATTGTTCGAGAAAGCGGAAAAATAGTTTATCAGTATAAAAGCAATAATTTATTAGAATACAACAAAGAAAAGCTAGTCAATCCTTGGTTTGTAGTGGTAGAAAAATTATGAAATATATTAAGATGCTTTATCGTTTTTTACGGGATATTTATCAAAATCGACAATTGCTTGCTGAATTAGTAAAAAATGATTTCAAATCACGCTATTTAAATAACTATCTTGGTATTTTTTGGGCATTTATTCAACCAACAATAACCATTCTTATTTTTTGGTTTGTATTTCAAGTCGGATTTAGAGCAACTCCTATAGAAGGGACTCCTTTTATTTTATGGCTTGTTGCTGGTATTTTACCTTGGTTTTTTATTGCTGAAGCGGTAGTTTCTTCGTCAAAAGCTATTTTAGATAATGCGTATTTAGTAAAAAAAATTGTATTTAGAATACACTTGTTACCCATAGTAAAAATCATTTCATCAGCTACTATTCATCTTTTTTTCATTTTTTTCATGATGTTCATGTACTTAGCTTATAGCTTTGAGCCTACGCTTTTTTGGCTACAAATCATCTATTATTTTTTTGCGACACTCGTTTTTTTACTAGGTGTTGCTTGGATAACAAGTAGTATCATTGTTTTCTTTCGCGACCTAGAACAACTTATTGGGATGGCAATGCAATTTGGTTTTTGGTTAACTCCTATTTTTTGGTCATTAGATATGATTCCTCAAACATATCTAGTATGGTTCAAATTAAATCCAGCTTACTATATAACGCAAGGCTATCGTGATACATTCATAAATCATATATGGTTTTGGGAAAAGCCACTTGAAACCTTACAATTTTGGGGTATATCTTTAGTTGTTTTTATAGCAGGTGCAATTATTTTTAGAAGACTAAGACCTCACTTTGCGGATGTTATCTAATGCTAAAATCAACAGCGATTAAAGTTAATCATCTGACAAAAATATATAAACTTTATGATAAACCCATTGATATGCTTAAAGAAGCGTTGCACCCTTTGAAAAAGCAATATCATAAGCCTTTTTATGCATTAGACAATATAAACTTTGAAATAAAAAGAGGCGAAACAGTTGGGATTATCGGACAAAATGGAGCAGGTAAAAGTACACTTTTAAAAATTATTACAGGAGTTATAACTCCAACATCTGGCAGTGTAAATGTTAATGGACGTATAGCTTCACTTTTGGAATTAGGAGCTGGCTTTAATCCTGAATATACTGGGATAGAAAATATATATCTTCAAGGTACTCTCATGTACTACAGCCGTGATGAAATAAACCAAAAAGTAGACGAAATTTTGGCCTTTGCAGATATTGGTGATTTTATACATCAGCCGGTTAAATCTTATAGTAGTGGAATGTTTGCGCGACTTGCATTTGCAATAGCAATCAATGTTGATCCTGATATTTTGATTGTGGATGAAGCCTTAGCTGTCGGAGATGTCTTTTTTGTTCAAAAATGCATGGCTCATTTAAAGAATTTAAAAAATAGTGGGAAAACAATTTTATTTGTTTCACATGATAGCACAATCATAAAGAATATTTGCGATAAGGCATTATTTATAAACAATGGCAAGTTGGTTATTCAAGGAAATGCGATAGAGGTAACTGATAATTATTTGGCACATATATTTCAGAGGCGAATCAATCAATCAAGTGAAAATAATATAAATCGAAATTTTTTTTATTATCTAAAAGAAAATGAAGAAAATTATATTCCAAATCTCCAAAAAAGACTTGGAAACCAACGTTGCCAAGTATTAGGAATTGGATTATATGACAAAAATATGAATCCAATTCAAAGTATAAATAATAATTCAACTATTATTTTAAGAATGACTTTTCAAAATACTACGGATTACCACATTCATAACCTAACAGTTGGCTATATCCTAAAAACCTCCAAAGGTATCGAAATAGCTAGTAACAATAATGAAATGGAACAAACAAAAATAGGTAGTATAGGTATTAGAGCAAAGAGAACTATTAAAATCGAAATAAAAATTCCGTTTCTGCATCCAGGGCAATATACATTTACACCTACTGTAGGAATGTTAACAGAAGAGAGTATTGAGTTGTTAGATAGGGTTGAAAATGCAATATGTATTGAATTATATTCTAAGAAGCAAATTCATGTATTGATGAGCTTAGATACAAATTATTTAGTGGAGGATTGATGTCCAAAAATATAAAAAGAATCCTTTTAACAACAATGCCAAGGTCTGGAACAACATTTTTTTTTGATTTTTTAGCGAAGTTATTTAATTTTGAAAAGATAGAGCCAAGGTTTGCAGATGGTTTAGTGCCAAGGGCTCCTGAATGGGATCCATACAAATTTGACAAAACTTACTTAGAATTGAAGGACGGACAAATTTTATGTGCTCATTATCAACTAACCGATGAAATACAGGCTATCATTGAAAATAAGGAAACATTAACAATACACCTTTATAGAGATCCAAGAGATGCTCAATTGTCAGCGACTTTTTATATTAAAAATGCATTAACTCATCATGCATTACATAATACTTTATCACGTATGTCAGAAAGTGATGCTGTTGCATTGATGTTAAGTGGTGGATTGATAACTACTATAGATAATGAATTAGTAGATTATGGTGGGGCTGCCTATTTTACAAAAAATACTTTAGCCTGGATTACAAATAAAGATGTTTGCTCAATAAAATATGAAGATTTTTTTGTAAATCCCTTTGATACTATCAAAAATATTTTTATTGAAAAAAAACTAGATTTAAACGATGAAAAGTTAAAGCATACATTATCAGAGTTCTCATTTTCGAAATTTTCCAATGGAAGAAATCCTGGTGAAGAGGATAAAGCATCTCATTTTAGAAAAGGCATTATTGGCGATTACAAAAATTATTATACTGAGTTGCATAAAGCATTATGTAAAAAAAGTATAGGTCAGGATTTGATAACTCTTAAATATGAGAAAGATTATCAATGGTAAAAATAACTATAAAAACTATTTTAAAAATTTGCAAAAACTTGGATACTAAATTAAGAGGATCAATATGAACATATTAGGTATAACTGGATTTTTTCATGATACATCAGCTGCATTATTAATTGATGGAGAATTAGTTGCATTTGTTGAGGAAGAAAGGCTAATACGAATTAAACATGCTCATACAATATTTCCGGAAAAATCAATTGAATTTTGTATGAAAAAAGCTGGTTTGAAATTTTCAGATATTGATGCAATAGTATGTGAACATGATATGGATGTTATAATAAATAATGATCAATTGATAGAGCCATATAAAAGCTTAATGGATAAAAATATTGAGTTAAAAGCTAAGCATAACTCTATTTTTTTTAATGCTAAAAACAATTTTTTAAGATTTGCTAAAGAAAAAGGTATTAAAGAGGCTATTTTTGCTCCTCATCATGAAGCGCATTTAGCAAGTACTTTTTTTGGAAGTGGTTTTTCCGAAGCACTAATATTGTCCATTGATGGCAGGGGTGATACAAACAGCATGGTCATTGCTAAAGGTATTGGTACCCAAATAGAGATTTTGGATGAGATATTACTCCCAACTAGTTTAGGACTATTATATGCAAGTGTGACTAAATATTTAGGATACACACCTTTTGATGGAGAAGGTACAGTAATGGGCTTAGCTGCTTATGGTAAGGATGTTTACTCTGACTTTTTTAATTCATTAATTAAACAAGAAGATTTTAAGTTTAGTTTAATGCCTGAAATATCTTTTAATTCTCTAATTGATCCTCTATGTGATGATATTAAATCTCCTTTAATTAAGGCGTTTGGACCTCCTCGTGATTTTAATCCAGACCCTAGAAATGGGATAGATGAAAATATAGCAGCTTCATTACAAGCATTCCTTGAACGAATAGTTATTAAGTATATATCTCATTTTATTAATGAAACAGGTATAAAAAAATTATGTTTGGCTGGTGGGGTAGCTCAAAATTCGAAAATGAATGGAAAAATATATAAAGCTCTAAATCTAGAAGATATCTATGCTTTCCCTGTTTCTAATGATGCAGGTTGTGCTATTGGTGCAGCTATGTGGTATGAAAATCTGTATGGATATAATAAAATAAAGCCTATAACTACGATATATACAGGCCCTGAATTTTCACCATTTGAAATATTTGCAGCATTAAAAGATTCCCCATATGTGATTGAAGAACCAGATGATTTAGCACAAGAAGTTGCAAAGCTTTTACATGAACATAAAATTGTTGCATGGTTTCAAGGTAAAATGGAAGGTGGTGCAAGAGCATTAGGAGCTAGATCTATATTGTCAAATCCAACTTCTTTAGAGGATAAAAATAATGTAAATATTAAAGTAAAATTTAGAGAGCCATGGCGACCATTTGCTCCTTCTATACTATATGAAGAAAGACTAAAGTATATAGGATGTGATATACATTCTCCATTTATGACTATTACATTTGATGTACCAAAAAAAGCTCAACAAAATATTGTTGGCTCAATGCATATTGATAATACTATTAGAGTGCAGACTGTAAAAAAAGAAGATAATGAATTGTATTATGACATGATTAGTAAATTTGGTCAGCTATCAGGTATAAGTGTTGTAAATAATACTTCAATGAATAGAAAAGGTGAGCCGATTATTAATACTCCAAAGGAAGCCTTAGATATGTTTGCTAATACAGAACTTGATGCATTGGCGATAGGTCCATATTTATTAAGGAAACCAACAAATGCTATTTGATCAGTATAGTAGATATAATGCACTAAAAAAAATATTGAATTTACTAAAATTTAACAAAATTAACACTCTTTTAGATGTCGGAAGTGGACCTGAATGTTTACTTGGCTCTATTATTGATAGTGAGCATGTAACTTATGTAGATCCATTGATATCTAAAAATGAGAGTATGAATATCATCAAAGGCAATATTTTTTCAGAAAAGCTAAATAATAAAAAATTTGATTTCGTGGCTGCTATTGATGTGCTTGAGCATATTCCCTTTGCTATACGAAATAGCTTTATTGAAAGACTTTGTGAGTTAGCAGAAAATTGTATCATTTTAGCATTCCCTACAAGTGAGAATAAACCCTCAACGCAGATAGATGAAAGTGTGAATGAATCTTATAAAAAAACTTATGGTATTGATTATCCATGGTTGGAAGAACATTTTACTTATTCATTGCCTTCTGTTGAGCAAATCAAGGCAAAATTTAAAGCTTTAGGCTGGGAGTGTTCTTCTATAGGGCATGGTTATGCCCCATGGCTTCAAGAGATGATGAATTTATTAATCCCCACATGGGATTCTTTAGAATTGCATAACATTTTATTTGAAATGAGTCGAGAATTTAATAAAAATTTAGTGGATTATGACTTTAACAAGCCTTATTATAGAGAATTTTTGATTATTTCAAAAGAGGCTAATACATTGGACTTTTCTGTACTAACCAAAAAAATTCCTGACAATGTAGAAATATACTATCGTGAAATGCTGAAAAAGTATAAAAAATTACTTTTCTTTGAGTCACTTAAAATTATTGAAAGACAAAATAAGGATATTCAAGAATTCAATAAAGATATTCAACGAATTTCCAAGCATATAAAATCACAGTCGGATCAATTAGAAATAAGAGATCAAATGATTATAGAAAAGCAAGAGCTTCTTATGGAAATGTCAGATTGGGGGCAAGGATTAAATCAACGTGTTATAGACCTTGAAAATAATAAACGCGAACTCAATGATCAGTTGGAAGCATTGAATCATCAACTTCAAAAAAAGCAACATGAATTGATGCAAATATCAGATTGGGGACAATCATTGAGTCACCAACTTCAAAAAAAGCAACATGAATTAATGCAAATGTCAGATTGGGCTAATGACATGAAAAAACGATTACAAAATATTGAAAGTAGCAGAATTTTAATATTTTTTGAAAAGCACTTAACTTGCAGTACGCGTTTTGGAAAACTAATCAAAATATTATCAAGAATTAGATAATATATTTAAATAAAATAATATTAAAGGTATTTGATGACATCGATTGTAGTGTTGACATATAACCAATTAGAGGATTGCACCAAATCGTGTATAAAGAGTATATACGAATATACAGATAAAGAGCAATTTGAGCTAATTATTGTCGATAATGACTCACAAGATGGGACAAAAGAATACCTAAAATCTATAGAGTCAAAATATCCAAATATAAAAGTACTCCTAAATGATATTAATAAAGGGTATGCCGGCGGAAATAATGATGGGATTAAAGCTTCCAACGGAGAGTATGTTATTTTATTAAATAATGATACATTGGTGAGTGAGGGGTGGCTTGAGAGATTATTGAGACCATTTCACGATGATTGTAAAGTAGGGTTGGTAGGGCCTATTTCGAATTCTGTTGGTAACGAACAGAGAGTAAATCTTGATGGATTGACAGAGAAGAATTATAATGAGATTTCAAAACGATATACAACCCTGAACCATAATGTTGTTTGTGAGACACAACGTTTGGGTTTTTTCTGTGTAGCTATTAAAAGAAATGTAATTGACACCATTGGTCTATTAGATGAACAGTTTGGTATAGGGATGTTCGAAGATGATGATTATTGCTTGCGAAGTATCCAAGCTGGATTCAAGAATGTTTTTGTAGAGGGTTGTTTTATCTATCATAAGGGGAGTGTTTCATTTAAGAAGTTAGCGACAGAGAAGTATCAAGCATTATTTCAGAAGAACAAAGCTTACTTCCTCTCTAAACATCATGTTGATTGGTCTTATTCTGACTTGCTCATTGCGTATTTTAATTATTTTGAGACGGTACAAAATAAAGTGAATTTTGAAGTACGTCAAAATGATTTTAAGAATTTATTACTTTTTCTCAAAGAGCTTGAAAAGAGCAGTGATATTTCTTATGTTGAATCGTCAAAAAAAGAGCTTATGGCGATGTCCGATTGGGCAACACAGCTCAAAGTGTCTTTAGACGAAAAAACGAATGAATTAAGTGTAAAACATAATGAGTTAATGACTATGTCGGATTGGGCATGTGCTATGAAATTACGTTTAGAAAAAATTGATCGTCACTTCTTGCTTCGAAATTTTGAAAAATACTTTGATGGTAAATTATCGATCAAACAAATTATTAAAAAAAGTGTGCCAAAAAAATGGCTTGATCATTATAAGTTTAGAAAATCAAAAAATCAGTTTCAAGAAGCATTAGTTTCTGTGCGTAATCATCAAAAAGTGATTCTTGCATTTCCTATTATCACATGGGGCTTTAGGTTCCAAAGACCGCAGCATATTTTAAAAGAGCTTTCTAAAAAAGGGTATACAATTATCTATCTTGCAATGGACGTTCAGCCTAAAGGACGGCTTTTTGACTCAATTGAAGAAGCTGGACAAACCATTCATTTTTCAAAGTTGGATCATAATATTTATAAACTATGGATACACAGTTACACTAAAATGAATATCTATAAAGATCTTATAACAGTAGAAAATTTACATAATATGTCTTTATCAATAGTGTCAGCTTTGAAGATGTTAAATATTCGCGATATTACCTATATGGTTCAGTTTCCAGGGTGGAGTCGTTTAGTTTTTGATGTAAAATCTAAAGTATCTGGGAAAGTTATCTTTGATTGTATGGATGATCACTCTGGTTTTAGTACCAATACGCGAGAATCTTTAAAAGAAGAGCATGAATTAATTAAAAAAGCAGATTTAGTTATAGCATCCTCGCAGCTCCTTTTTGATAAAAATATACAGCTAAATCACAAAACTATTCATGTCAAAAATGGAACAGAGTTTGAACATTTTAGAAATGCACAGTCTAATGGGAAGCTTGATGAATTGGCCAAGAAGACTATAATCGGGTATTACGGTGCCATTTCTGATTGGTTTGATATGGATATTGTTGAATATTGTGCAAAAAAGCTTCCTGATTATAATTTCGTGATGATTGGCTCAACATTTGGTTGTGATATAAGTAGAGTAGAAACTATAAAAAACATCTTTTTCTTAGGAGAAATTCCTTATAAAGAGTTACCCGGATACTTCGCATATTTTGATGTCTGTCTAATTCCATTCAAAATCATACCTCTCACTCTTGCCACCAATCCTGTTAAATTTTACGAGTATCTAAGTGCTGGTAAACCCGTTGTTTCTGTTGAGCTTCCTGAACTTTTAGCATATAAACAATATTGTTTTTTAGCCAATGATAAAGAATCCTTTTGCCAATACATTGAAGAAGCTTTGGCCGAAAACAGCCAGCTTAAAAAGCAAGAACGTATTCAATTGGCAAAAGAAAATTCATGGAGAGAACGTGCAAATATGCTTAATGAAGGAATATTGAGGTTATGACATCGATTGTAGTGTTGACATATAACCAATTAGAGGATTGCACCAAATCGTGTATAAAGAGTATATACGAATATACAGATAAAGAGCAATTTGAGCTAATTATTGTCGATAATGACTCACAAGATGGGACAAAAGAATACCTAAAATCTATAGAGTCAAAATATCCAAATATAAAAGTACTCCTAAATGATATTAATAAAGGGTATGCCGGCGGAAATAATGATGGGATTAAAGCTTCCAACGGAGAGTATGTTATTTTATTAAATAATGATACATTGGTGAGTGAGGGGTGGCTTGAGAGATTATTGAGACCATTTCACGATGATTGTAAAGTAGGGTTGGTAGGGCCTATTTCGAATTCTGTTGGTAACGAACAGAGAGTAAATCTTGATGGATTGACAGAGAAGAATTATAATGAGATTTCAAAACGATATACAACCCTGAACCATAATGTTGTTTGTGAGACACAACGTTTGGGTTTTTTCTGTGTAGCTATTAAAAGAAATGTAATTGACACCATTGGTCTATTAGATGAACAGTTTGGTATAGGGATGTTCGAAGATGATGATTATTGCTTGCGAAGTATCCAAGCTGGATTCAAGAATGTTTTTGTAGAGGGTTGTTTTATCTATCATAAGGGGAGTGTTTCATTTAAGAAGTTAGCGACAGAGAAGTATCAAGCATTATTTCAGAAGAACAAAGCTTACTTCCTCTCTAAACATCATGTTGATTGGTCATTGAGTGATATAGCATTTTCTTATTGGCATAAATTTGAAGATGATTTAAAAAGTTTTTGTATCACTAAGCAAGACCATATTTTACAGAGGGTTTTGGTACGGATGGTAAATTTTGAGCATTTATTACTCCAAATGAAAACTGTAGAAGACCACAATTCAATTCATATACCTGTAAATACTTCTCCATATATAAAAAAAGCACGATGGAAGATCAGATTATATAACTTCAAACGAGAATTTTTATACGGAACTTTTTATGATAAAAAAGAGTATGTAAAACGAATCATCAAAAGAGTTTTCAAGTTTTTAATGCCAAATTCTGATGTTAATGTGATGTATGAATTGGAAAAAATAAAGGCATTCAAGTCATATAAAAAAGTTGTTTTGTTTCCAGCAACAATAGATTATACTTATATGAAGCAAAGACCTCAACACATTGCTGATGCTTTAGCTCAGAATGGCTATTTAGTATTTTATAGTACGTTGAACCACCAAACAGATAAAGTTTCTACCCTTTCAGAAATGCATCCATCATTATTTTTAATTAATGAAAAATTTCTTCCCATACTTTCGCATGTTTTTGAAAAACATGAAGTAGTTTATTATTGTTTATGGGCAAATAATATTAAGCACTTACCTTATCTAAAATATACCACACTCCTTTATGACTTTATGGATGAATTGGATTTATTGGAAATAGAGAAAGATATTATTAAACAAAATCATGAAGATCTCCTAAAATTTTCTGATTTAATCACAGTATCAGCTGAAAAATTAGCAGACCAATTGCCACTTTCGTATAGGCATAAAATATTAACTATTAGTAATGGGATAGATATAGAATTTTTGGATGCTTTGAAAGATTCTTATAATACTCCTAAAGAGATTGTGAATATTAAAAATGAAGGTTATCAAAAAATTATAGGATATTATGGTGCTATAGCTGAATGGATGGATTTTTCTTTGGTAAATGCTTTAATTGAACGATATCCATCTTATGCCTTTGTTTTCATTGGACCAGTTTTTAATGTTTCTCAAGAAATTTATGCGCTTCAAAATAAATATAAGAATTTTTTCTTATTTTCACAAAAACCACGATTGGAACTTATACCTTATTTGAAAATGTTCGATATTTGTATATTGCCTTTTATAAAAAATAGTATTACTAATTCTGTTTCTCCTGTAAAAATTTATGAATACTTAGCTGCCAAAAAGCCGGTTATAAGTGTTGATATTGTAGAGTGCAAAAAAATTCAGGTTATCGATGTTGCTTCTTCTAACGATGCTTTTATTGCAAAATTAAGTGCCCCAACAATTTTTAATGAACATGAAATAGAAGCTTTTTTAGAAGAAAATGTATGGAGTAAAAAGATCACAAATATTTGTAAATTTATTGAAGAACATTCCATCTCTTCATTAGGATTAAATACAATCAATACATAGTATAGGTTTGTTTTAAACTAAAATAGGTGTTAAAGAAATTGTATTAATAGAATTTTTATAAGCATCATTGGTTGCAAAGAGTTAAAAAATGGTCTAAAGAGAAAGTAGTTAATAAATAAGGGAGTTGTCTTGAGTTTTAGTAAAAAAGAAAATTTATTATTTCTTATTATTATATGTACTTTAGCAGGGTTAATTACGTACATTCAATATACAAAATGGATTTTTGATAGTCCTCATAGAGGGGATTCAGCCTTTCTACTGGAAGTTACAGAAAATATTGCCAAACAAAATACAACAAAATCATATGATTTTGGGGCATTTTATCATTTTAATTTTGGCAATATTCAATCAAAAACAGCAGATATATTATGTACACAAGAATTGAATCGCTTTAGTGATGAAGCAATAGATGTAATGAGAAATCATAGTTATTATGTATTGTATATTATTGCACAATTAGCACGTGTTATTGATACTAAACTTTTATTTTATTGTTTGCATGTGACAAGTTTTTTTGTATTACTATATTTTACTTATAGGATTATGCGCGAAAGTGATGTTCCTATTATTGCGTCAGTTTTGTTTTTATTACTTGTTTTTATACATCCGGCTTTTTCTATTTCAATATCAGGGCAGTTTTATGTAGAGCGATTTTTTCTAGCTTTCGCTATGATGTTTTTATACTTAATGCATGAAAAAAAATCAAATTTAGCACTATTATACATAGTAAGTTTTTTTATATGCTTACTTACTGAAAGAGCGCCTATGTATATAGGTATCTTTTTGACTATGTATATTCTTCTTTTTTGGAAAAGCATTGAATCGAATAAAAGATGGCATTTAATCTTCTTAACCACTATATTATTAAGTTATACAGTTTTTGCATTAAATAATATTAAGACATTAATGGGCAATCAAATTTCTACTTATTTGCCCACTACAGCTACGGAATTAATAAGCCGCTTGTCAAATGCGATGTTCTTAGAGAACTTGTATGTATTTTTATTATGTAGCTTTATATTTTTAGGGATTTTTACATTTGTTCATTGGAAATACCTTGTAATGCTTACTGTAATGTTAGTACCTAATATTATAGGGAATATTGGTGGAGCAGAAAAGTATGGTTATTTCACCCACTATCATACATTATACTTTCCTTTTGCAGTTTTTTTGTCTGTCTTGGGTTATATAAAAATCGTTACTTATTTAAAAACAAATACCCATCGATCTTTGGCTGCACTAGTTATGATAGGATTAATATGCTTTAGTTCATTATATAGTCCTTATAATAGAAAGTTGGCTTTTATAAATGTAATTAATGAAAATGTATTATTTAAAGATTTTCATCTGTATAAAGAATTATTTAATCAACATAGCTCAACGCGACAGTACCTGAATGATTTTGAAAAAATGAACGAAATTATTCCTCCAGGAGCTGTTGTATCAAGTTTTGAAATAATCATTGCTAATTTATGGAAAGATAGAATCCATTATATGTTTCCACTAGGTTTAGATCAAGCAGATTATGTTGTGATGCAAGTAGTAAAAGAAAACGATGAATATAAATATTCTGGGTTTACATCGTATGTTTTGACTCCAAGCCAGATTAGAGCTGTAGATAATTGTATGATTGAGAGAATGAAAAAAATCGGATATGACTTTCAGCATCAAGTTATAATCAATGGTTATGCAATTATAAAAAGGGAAAGAAATGAATAGTTATAAGTTAATTAGCTTCAAAACCTTAGGTGATGAGAGAGGCTCTTTGATTGCACTTGAAGCAGATTATAATGCTCCTTTTCATATTCAAAGAGTGTATTATATTTTTGATACAAAAAATGGGGTTGTTCGTGGCTCTCATGCACATATAGATCTTAAACAAATAGCAATAGCAGTTAAAGGCTCTTGTGTTTTTGTGCTTGATGATGGAATAACCAAAGAAGAAATTTTACTTGATAACCCAAATAAGGGGCTTTTTATTGAGGGACTTATATGGCGAGACATGAAAAATTTTAGTGAAGATTGTGTTTTATTGGTAGTTGCAAATAAGCATTATGATGAAACTGATTATATTAGAGATTATAACAAATTTCTTCAAAAGGTAAAAAATGTCTAAAATTCTCATAGCTGGAGCTGGGGGTACACCGTCAGAAAATGTAATAAAATCATTACTTGAATGTGCAAAAAATGAAATTATTATAGGTATGGGGAGTGAAGCAAGTGATCTTATGCTTTCACAAGCATCTAAAAAATATGTTATTCCTTATGCTATTGATGCAAGATATAAAGAAAAGCTAGTAAATCTTTTAGACATTGAAAAACCAGATCTAGTTCACTTTCAAAATGATATAGAAATTCTTGAAGCCTCAAAAATACGAAATGATATATTGGCTACAGGAACTAAATTATATATGCCAAGCCATGAAGTAATTGAAAATTGTGTTGACAAAGGAAAATCAGCTATCATTTGGGCACAAGAAGGGATAAAAATACCGAAAACCTTTAACATCCACACAGAAGCTGATTTAAAAAAAGCATTTGATCTTCTTGGTGATAGTGATGGTCAAATTTGGCTTAGAGCAAATGTTGGAGGGGGCGGAAGAGGTGCTTTACCTACAAATGATTATGAATTTGCAAAAAAATGGATTGATAGGTTTAAGGGATGGGGCGAATTCACAGGAGCTGAACTTTTAACTGAAAGAACGGTAACATGGTTGTCTATTTGGTATGAGGGAGAGCTTGTTGTTGCCCAAACGAGAAGAAGAAAAGCATGGAATCTTGGAAATAGAACCTTGTCAGGTGTGACAGGTGTGACAAAAATTGGCGAAACATATTCTTCGGATCAAGTTGATCAAATAGCACAAGATGCCATTTTTTCAATTGATAAAAAACCACATGGAATATATGGCGTGGATATGACTTATGATAAAAACAATATTCCAAATCCTACAGAAATTAATATATCTCGCTTTTTCACAACGGTTTTATTTTTTACAAAAGCAGGCCTAAATATGCCAAAAATCTTTAAAGATATTGCTCTTTACAATGAATTTCCATGTTTAGATAAAAAGATAAATCCTTTACCCGATGGTCTTTTGTGGCTACGTGGAATGGATTGTGAGCCATTGCTTACAACAGAAAATGCAATTTCAGATAGTTTGATTGAATTATGAAAAAAACATTACTAATAACTGGAGCAACTGGGTTTATCGGAAAGCACCTGCTCGAATGCTTAGAAAAGAATTATGCTGATAAATACGATATAGTATTATTGTCATCAACTTCACATGATGTTTTTAAAACAGTATTGCATAATGATTATACATTTACAAAAGATGATTTTCATCAAATTGGAATCATTCACATAAACATAGTTCTTCATATAGGTGCGTTTATCCCAAAATCAGGGCCTGAAGCAAATAATATAAAAGAATCAAATTCTAATATTTCTAACACAAAATATTTATTAGATCATTTACCAAATATTCCATCGAAATTTATTTTTTTAAGTACGATAGATGTCTATGGTGCAATGGATACAATTATTGATGAATATAAGCAACCGACCCCCTTAACAATGTACGGTTGGTCAAAACTTTACTGTGAAAAAATGATAGAGTCCTGGGCTTTAGACAATAAGGTTGTAATACAGCTTTTAAGGGTGGGGCATATTTATGGTAAAGGTGAAGAAGCATATAAAAAAGTTATTCCTGTTAATTTACAAAGAATAAAAAATGGGGAAAATCCACAAATATTTGGAAGTGGTAAAGAAAAAAGAAGCTTTCTTCATGTAGATGATGTTTGCAATCTTATTATAAAAAGTTTGGATCTTGAAAGATACGAGGGTGTCATTAATTTATGTTCTAACAAATCATATACTATAAAAGAAATTATCGAATTACTATTAAAAATCACGAATTCAAATTTAAAAATTGAATATAAGCAATCTCATTTACAAGGGATAGACTATGTTTTTGATACTTCAAAAATGAATCAATTATTAGGATATGAGCAAGTAAGTATAGAGGATGGATTAAAAGATGAATATAACTGAAAAAAACTTAGATGGGCGATGGTATATCCAAGGACAATTAGACTTTGATAGAAAATTGATATATTACAGATATCAAACCATTAAAAATCATATTAAAGGCCCATATGGCTTAGAACTTGGCTCTGCTGAAGGCGAAATGACACAATACTTGATTAATGATTTTGAGCATTTAATAAGTGTTGATGGTTCTAAAGAACTGCTTGATATGATCCCTTTATATCCAAATCATACCAAAATACACAGTTTTTTTGAAGATTTTAAGCCGAATAAAAAATTTAATACTATCATTATGGAACATATTTTAGAACATGTTGATCAACCAGTTGATATTATGTTACTTGCAAAAGAATGGCTAGAAGATGATGGCATTATACTTTTAGGTGTTCCTAATGCTCTTTCCATTCATAGATTAGTAGCCGTTAAAATGGGATTATTACAATCTCCGGATGAGTTAAATTCAAGAGATCATGCTTTAGGGCATCAAAGAGTTTATTGCATGAAAACTTTTCTTAGAGATATAAAAAATGCTGGATTAAAAGTTCTTGAAAAAGGTGGTGTCTTTTTCAAGCCTCTTTCAAATGGGCAAATAGAACAAAATTGGGACGAAAATATGATTGAGGGCTTTTATCAACTAGGAAAAGATTTTCCTGATAATGCAGCTGAAATTTATGTAGTTTGTCAGAAATAATGATGCTTGACTATATTTTTCTAGATCTAGATGGTCCAATTTTTGAAGGTAATAAAAGGCATTATCATTGTTATAGAGATATTATTGAGCAATATGGTGGAGATGTGCTCGATATAAATACCTATTGGGATATGAAGAGGTCCAAGATCTCACGGGATATTCTTTTGGAAAGAAGTAATTTTCATGGTACATACAAAATATTTTTCGATGAATGGATGAAAAATATTGAAAATGAAAAATATTTAAGTTTGGATACTTTAAAACCTAATGTCATAGAAACATTAGGAACATGGAAAAAACTTGCAAAGAGTATCGTACTGATTACAATGAGGCAAAATCGTGATCTTTTAATACAGCAACTTATGTATTTTAATCTATATAGTTTATTCGATGAGATAATAGATTGTCCACCGCAAAGAGAAAATACAAAATATGAAGCACTTAAAAATAGAACATTTAACAATGCTATTTTCATTGGTGACACAGAAGAAGATATAAAAACAGCTAGAATGTTAAATATCAAGTCGATTGGTATTACAAATGGACTAAGAAAAAAAGAATTTTTGCATGCAGATTATTATTATGAAGAAATTCAAGATATTGATTTTCGAACCTTGGAGTGTAGATGATCCCATTTTTAGATTTAAAAAAATTAAATGCTCAATATAGATCTGAATTAATTGAAGCTTGCACAAGAGTGATTGACAGTGGTTGGTATATTCAAGGAAATGAGTGCAAAGCATTTGAGTCTGAATTTGCGCAATATTGTGGCACGAAATGTGCCATTGGTGTAGCAAATGGACTTGATGCACTGATTTTAATATTGAGAGCTTATAAAGAATTAGGTGTTATGAAAGATGGTGATGAGGTTATTGTTCCTTCAAATACATATATAGCATCTATATTAGCAATTTCGCAAAATAATCTTGTACCAGTTTTAATAGAACCTGATCTCTCTACATATCTTATTAATCCAGATAGAATAGAAGAGAAAATTACCTCTAAAACAAAAGCTATTTTACCAGTACATCTTTATGGACAAACATGCGATATGGATAAAATTAATGAAATTGCTAAAAAATATAATCTAAAAGTTATAGAAGATTCCGCTCAGTCGCATGGTTCATATTTTAACGATAAAAAAAGTGGTAATTTGGGAGATGCTAGCGGGTTTAGTTTCTATCCTGGGAAAAATCTTGGAGCACTAGGCGATGCTGGTGCCGTTACAACTAATGATGAAGCATTGGCTGAGACCGTTAAAGTATTAGCCAATTATGGAAGTCAGAAAAAGTATGAAAATTTATACAAAGGCATCAATAGTCGTCTTGATGAGATTCATGCTACCATGCTTAGAGTTAAGCTAAAGTACTTGGATAAAGAAATAGAACAGAGACGTGAAGTTGCGAACTATTATCTTGAAAATATAAAAAATAACAATATTATTTTGCCTTCTATTCGAGGCGTAGATAATCATGTTTGGCACCTATTTGTTATTCGAACATCAAAAAGAGAGAATTTACAAGCATATCTTGCTGAGCATGGGATTCAAACTTTAATTCATTATCCAATCCCTGCTCATAAACAAAAAGCGTATAAAGAGTGGAATGGCGATAATTATCCGATAAGTGAGCAAATTCACAATGAAGTATTAAGCATACCTATAAGTGGAGTGCAGGTTATTGCTGATACTGAAATGATAGTAAAAATTATCAATAACTTTTAGGAGGTAAAATGAAATCGTTATTTAGTATAGTTGTTCCAATATATAAAAGTGAAATGAATATATCTGTTGCAATAGAGCGAATTGAAGCACTTAAAAATAATATTTCCAATGAATTTGATGTAGAAGTGATTTTTGTTGATGATGGTTCTCCTGATAATTCTTTCAAGTTATTGTCACAGTATAAGCAAACAAGGGATTGGATAAAAATTGTAAAATTTACACGAAATTTTGGTGTTCCAAATGGTATTTTAGCGGGGCTTAGCTATGTTAAAGGGGATTGTGCTGTTGTTTTAGTCCCTGATATGCAAGATCCTCCTGAATTATTAACAGGAATGTTAGAAGAATGGAAAAACGGCTATAAAATAGTTTTGGCAGAAAGAGAAGATCGAGAAGAACCAAAATTACAGAAGATTATTTCAAATACATTTCACTTACTAATGAAAAATTTTGCTCTTCCAAATTATCCTAGTAATGGCTCCGATTTAATTCTCCTTGATAGAGTTGTTGTCAATTATCTTAATGAAATGAAAGAAAAAAATACAAATTATTTAAGCTTGATTCTTTGGAGTGGATACGAATATAAGAAAATATATTATGTCAGAAAAAAAAGAGAATTAGGAAAGTCGTCTTTTACATTTGGAAAAAAATTGAAATATGCGATAGATTCTTTTTTATCTTTTTCGTACATGCCAATTAGAGCTATTTCTTCTTTGGGGCTTTTGGTTGCATGCTTGAGTTTTTTGTATGGAGTATTTATATTTATTAACGCATTATTTGGTAATATGGAAGTACGAGGATATGCCACGATCGTAGTATTAATAACTTTTTTATTAGGATTAATTATCCTTATATTAGGAATTATTGCAGAGTATTTGTGGAGAATACTAGATGAAGCAAAAAATAGGCCAAGATATATCATAGAAGAAGAGTTATTATAAATTAGAGAGAAGAAAATGAGGTTATTTTTAAAATTTATTGTTGTTGGATTCTTGAATACAGTTATTTCTTATATCCTTTTTATTGCATTTTTAAGTATCCTAAACTATCAAGCTTCATACACTCTTTCTTATTGTCTGAGTATAGGGATTTCTTATTTGTTAAATACTAAAATAGTTTTTAATGTAAATAGATCAATAAAATCTTTTTTACGTTTTCCTTTAGTTTATTTAGTCCAATATATTTTTGGATTCATTATACTTTATCTGTTAAATCAGTATACGAAGATAGAAAATCATATTGGGATATTAATTGTTATTTTTCTTTCTATCCCTTTAACATTTATATTATCCAGAGTAGTTCTTTTGAAAAAAATACAATAGAGGTAACATCGTGAAACAAAATATTATTGTTATCATCCCATCATATAAAGTTGCACGACACATAGCGAATGTTATTTTAGATATTCCTCAATATGTTAAAAATATTATTGTAGTTGATGATAAATGCCCTGAAGAAAGTGGCAAAGTCGCAGAGCTTTTGAATGATTTAAGAGTTGCTGTTATATATCATATAGAAAATAAAGGCGTTGGTGGTGCTGTTATCTCTGGTTACAGGAAGGCTTTAGAATTAGGTGCAGATATTGTTGTAAAAATTGATGGTGATGGGCAAATGGATATCAATTATTTGCAACAATTAATACAACCTATTTTAGATGGAAAAGCAGATTATACAAAAGGAAATCGATTTACAGATTTTAAAGCACTGGCTAAAATGCCCAAAATAAGACTGTTTGGCAATAGTGGTCTCTCTTTTTTAGTTAAAGCAGCATCAGGATATTGGACTATAATGGATCCTACAAATGGCTACACGGCAATTAGTCGTCACGCTATTGAAAATCTTGAATTAGATAAAATAGCACAAAGGTATTTTTTTGAATCTGATATGTTGATACATCTAAATATCGAAAATGCTGTTGTCGTTGATATTCCAATTTCTGCAAAATATGGCGATGAAAAAAGCTCATTGAGCATTACTCGAACACTTTTTGGATTTCCTCCAAAACTTTTCAAAGGACTTTTGAGAAGAGTTTTTTTTAAATATTTTATTTATGATTTCAATATGATCTCTATATACTTAATTTTTGGAGTACCTTTTTTATTATTTGGTTTATGCTTTGGTCTTTATCATTGGATAATAGCTTCAGAATCCAATTCCACTCCTGTTGGAACTGTTATGCTAGCTGTACTTCCAATTATTTTGGGGATACAGTTTTTATTACAAGCTATTCAAATTGACATGAATAATATACCAAAGAAAAAGGATTAAATGAATGACTTTTTTGAATTTACTATTGCCTACAACAATTGCTTGTGCTTTAAATGCATGTGCTAATGTTTTTTGGAAATTGCAGTTCCAAAAGCAGCCTTTAGTTTTAAAACTAGAAGCATTAATGGGATTAATTATACAACCAAATATTATTATAGGGGTATGTTTTTATGTATTGTCTATGCTTATCTTTTTTTACTTATTATCGAACTATGCGCTTTCTATCATTATCCCGTTAACAGCAATGACATATCTTTTTAATATGCTTTTAGCATTTATTGTTTTCAAAGAGTCCTTTGATGCTTATAAACTTATTGGTATGGCTATCATTATTTTGGGGATAGCTGTTTTATCACAATCAAAAGGTCTTGCATAATGTGGAACTATGCTTTGTTCTTAAAAGATAAAATAAAGGGTTATTCACTAAGTACGTTAATTCGCTTAGAAATTGAATCTTTATGTTTTGGATTGGCAATGCTTGTTCCAACGACAATAGGTGTAATTATTAGAGGGCTATTTGCTAAACTTTTTTTTAAAAAATGTACAGGTTTCGCATGGATACAACCACGTATTATTTTTATTCACACTGATAGAATCACCGTGGGAAAAAATTTTGGTATAAATTCAGGAACATACATCAACGGAATCGGCGAGATTGAAATAGGGAATTATGTACTAATAGGTAGTAATGTAACAATCTCTTCAGGTAAGCATCCAATAGAGGGATGGGACTTACCTATATTCTCAAGGCAAACAATACCAGAAAAAATAACGATAGAAGATGATGTTTGGATAGGGGCTGGGGCAGTCATTATGCCAGGTATTACACTTCGCAAAGGGACTGTTGTTGGAGCAAATTCTGTGGTAACAAAAAGTACACAACCTTATTCTGTTGTTGCTGGAGTACCTGCTAAACTTTTACGCTTTCGGGAAAATGCACTTTCTGATTAAAATATATATAAAGGAAATAGATGAGCATCGTCATCTACTGTTATCAGTCACTTTTCAAATGTAAACCACATGGGCAAATTTTGGATCTTATTGTTAAAGCAGATCGTTTATTGGCAGTTCAATATACAGAAAAACAACTTGAAGCAATTCAGCAAGCGATTGAAAAAAAGATGGATATTGAGTATCTTGAATATTTATCGCGAAGAAAAAATTTAAGTAATCCGCTCACAGTTGCATTTAAAATAGCTTCTTCTTTAGGTGAATCGTCACCTGAATATTATCATCGCTTTGTGAATACAAATAATAATCGCTTGATGATGGGTTATATATTGATAAAGGCAGTTCTTAAGACAATGGCATGTATTGCTAGATTGCCAATGTATAATACATCTGCTAAGGAAATTTCAAATGCTTGAATATGATATTATTATTGTGGGGTCAGGTGCATCAGCCAGTGCTTCTGCATTACAGCTTTCTCATATGGGAATTAAACCTTTAGTGATTGATGTTGGATTGTCCCCAGTGCATAGAATTGAAAATCAAGAAAATCTTTATACTTTAAAATCATTGCAGGATTGTTCTTCATTTTTAGTAGGTAATTCTCTAGAATATTTTAATCCTGAAAAACAAGTGTTGCCTGCAAAGCTTAAATCACCGTATTTTCAATATGTAACGGATGACCCTGATTTTTTTAAAGTTTCTCAAACACATTATAATGTTATTACCAGCTATGCAAAAGGTGGGCTTGGCGTTGCTTGGGGTAATGGTCTCATGAGGTTTTCTGAAGAAGATTTTCTGGAGCTTCCAATCACGTTTGAAGATATTGTACCATTCTATAAAACTTTAGAATCTCACATTGGTATTTCAGGAGAAAATGATGATTTATCAAGATTTTTTGGAATGCTTGATACTTTGCAACGGCCTTTAAAATTATCACAGAAGTCTCAAAAAATAGCAAATTATTATTCTAAAAATCGAACAACGCTACATGAAAAAAATATCTTTTTAGGAAGGCCTAGAATAGGCGTAAGCGACAATACATTTCATCAGCGTGATCGTTGCTCGTATGATAATCTCGAATTTTGGCAGCCAGATCATACTGCGTTATATACGCCAGTAATGACATTACAAGAGTTAATAGTGCACGATAAAATAGTTTATCAAGGAAATTGTTTTGTCGATCATTGGGTTGAAAATGAAGGAAAAATTGAGGTTGTTGGATACGATATTACTTCTAAAGAAGAGTATCGTTTTAAAGCAAAAAAAATTATCATAGCAGCAGGGGTAGTAAATACTGCAAGAATTGTTTTAAAATCACGTAATGATTATACAACAAAACTTAGATTAACAGATAACCCTGCGATACAATTTCCATTTTTCTTTCCAGGTCATTTTGGTAAACCATTAGAAATTGATTCGTTTGGTTTGACACAATTAAGTATGATATATAAAAGCAAATTATTGAAGAAAAAAATTATTGGAGCTTTTGTTGAAGTAACATCACCTATGAGGAGTGAATTTTTTGATAAATTTCCTTTCCCTGCCACTGATAATCTTAACTTTATGAAATACATTTTACCGGGTATGATGGCTTCACAAATTTTTCTACCTTCAGATCCAGAAATTTTTGCAGAACTTTTGCTTAATCGCGAGAATAACATTGATATTATAGGCACAGGTCATGAAATCCCACAACCATTGATTCATGAGGCAGTGGAAGTATTACGTTCACTAGGGCTGTTAACGTTAGAAGGATTTGCCTATCGCGTATCACATGGAAACGGTATTCATTACGGTGGAACTCTTCCAATGAGTCTAAATCCAACATCGCCTTATGAAACAACCGTCAATGGAGAGTTGCCAGAAAATAAAAATGTCTATATCGCAGATGGCTCAACCTTTAAGTGTATCCCTGCGACTAATTATAGTTTAACTCTAATGGCGAATGCTATGCGAATTGCACAACAATGTGGCAATAGATGAAGATTTTAATTACTGGTGCAAGCGGCTTTCTTGCAACACATCTTGCGAAAAAACTCTCAGAAATTGGTTGCCATGAAGTATATGGCTGTGATAGGTATGGTATCTCGAAACCTTTCTATACGCAAGTCTATAAAATATATTTTGGAAAACCATTTGTTGATGAATCAAATATTTTTGATTGGGTAATTCACTGTCTGTATGATCAACATTCTTCAGTGAAAGAAAACATTGATTCAACATTATTATGGGCACAGCAATTTAAAAAAATGGGAGTAAGACAACAACTTTTTATTAGTACCATTGGAGTTAAAACGGGCAATAGTTCCGAATATGCTCGTGCTAAACAAGGGATTGAACAATGGTTTATCGAACAGAATATGCCTATTGTCAGACCTGGACTTATTGTTGGAAATGGCGGTCTTTTCCACAGTATCGTTCATAAAGTAAAACGTTATCCAATATTGCCACTTATTGATGGTGGAAAGCAAAAAGTAAAGTTGATAGGTATTGATGACTTAGTGGAAGAACTTGTTAATGTTATAGAAGCTGGAATAAATAAACATAAGCCTTTAGACCTATTTTATGCAAGCGAACCGACAATGAAAGAGTTGCTTTATGGTATTTCTCAAATCTTTCAAAAAAACATATTTTTTATATCGATTCCTTACGTGTTAATTTATGGTTGTGTCAAAATATTGGAAATATTAAAGATAAACATAGGAATTACAACAACAAGCATCAAGGGATTAAAAGAAAATGATGTTATCCTTCAGAGCGATTTGACACTTAATCCTTTGTTAGAAGATGTTTTATTGAAAAATTGTAGAGGATAATGATGAAAAAAGCGTTTTTTATATTAATCATTTTAAGTTTTTTAGCTGAAGTGCTCTATTTTAATATTGCTTATGATGTTGCACTATTAGCAATTTTTATTTGTACCGCATTGGGGTTGGGTAGTGTTTTTAATATTCACGTATCTAAAATGGATAAAGGATTAATACAACTTGCACTTGGTATTGGAATGCTAGGATGCTTGGTATGGCTTAGTACATTTTATAAAATTAATCATAAAAGTGTTTACCTCGTTGCTAGTATATTTTTAATATATTTACAAAAAAGTAAAATTTTCCTTATCGTGAGTGATTGTAAAAGGAACTTACTTGATACATATGAGAAAAATAGCTTAATTTTAGTTATTTTGTCTATTGCTACAGTGTGCTATGTTATACCAGCATCCTATCCTATAATGCAGTATGATGCATTAGTTAAGCATATAGCTATTCCTTTTCAAATTATAAATCATATGTACTATCCGTATAATGTTCTTGAAACAATTGTGTATGGGGATTATGCTTTATTGCCTCATATGCTTTATACGTATCTTTTGGCATTGAATGGTACAAAAGCCATTGTATTACTGAACTTACTGATTTCTTTTCTACTACTGATCTGCTTGTTAAGAATCGCTTCATTTATTTCGAGACACAATTTATTTATTGCGAGTATCGCGATATTATATTTAACTACACCGCTTTTTTATTCGTTATCGACGATTCTTTACGTTGATATCTATCCTTTATATTTTGTATTTATTGCTTATTTGCTTATACAATATAGAAGTCTTTTTAGCTTGAGAAAGAATTTGATTGCATTGGGCTTTTTAGCTGGACTTGGTATGTTTGCAAAACAAACAGCGTTTTATTATCTTATTCCGTTAATGATGTATGCAGTGTATCAGTTATTGTCTCAGCATAAGTATTTTGTGAAAAATGATTTATGGCTTATTGTGAAAAGTTGTATGGTAGCCTGTTTACCTTTTGTTCCTGTCATGGGTGTTATTTGGTATAAAACGGGAAACCCTTTGTTTCCATTTATGAATGAGGTATTTAAAAGCCCTTATTTTAATCAGGCTCATTTTTTAGATCCTTTCTATAAAAATCCATTAGGCTTTAACTTTCATTCTCTTTATTCTATCGTTTTTGAAACAACCAATAATATTGAAATGCTAAAAGGTGGTGTTGGATTTTTTATTTTATTATTACCGTGTGTGGTATTGATATATTTTGCAAAATATGCTCCTAGAAAGCGCTTGATATTTTTTGTTTTCGCAAGCTTATTGTCATTTTGGATTGCAACAAAATTTACCTATAACATTCGATATTTTATGGGCTCATTAATCTTATGTATTATCCCTATTAGTTATATTTTGACAACACACAAATATTCTAAAGTGTTTTTCTTTTTGATTATTTTGCCATTAGGAGTAGTGCAAATAGAGAGAATTTATACTTCCAAGAATTATTTTGGCTTTAAAAAAGAGATGCTCACACCAGATAATAGATTAGCTCGAATTGACAATACTTCTGTTCTTTCAATGATACCATATGCAGAAAAAATGCGAGTATTATCAAATAATGATCCTTATCGAGGAGTGTTCTCCGGGGAATTTTATTCCTTGGATTGGTACAACACATATTTAGTTGATAAAGTGATAAACAAGTCTTTATCTCCCGATGAATTTTTATTAAATTTTCATTACTATATGATAGATAAGCGTTTCCCAATAAAGTTTTCAGAGCTTTTTGATCCTAACATAGATTCTATCAAAGTTAATTTAGAAGTATTTTATGAATCAGATACGCACATATTGTACAAAGTAAAACAACAACTTAAACCTATTCTACATGAGACATTAATAGATCCTATAATGGTTACAGCGACTCAGCCTCAAGTGAGAGTATTTGAAGTGAAGAGTGACGAATATAAAATTAATTTAGATGTAGCAAAAGCTGATATAACACAACCTGCCATGGCACGTTTTCAAATTAATTGGCTTGATGAGAATGGAAAATTCCTTGGTACTTCATTAATTCCTTTTAGTTTAGCAGAAGATAGGGCTACATATAATTCATCTCTTTTAAAAGATATACCATTAGGAGCAAAGACAGGTGTTTTTTATTTGACTTCACATGATCAAACACCAATCAAAATATATGGATTTTCATTGTTTGGAAATGCAAAAAATAAAGCCTTACAAATTGAATTGGATAGATTCTTCCAAAAAAGTTTTAGGAAAATTAAAGAATGAAAAAAGTTTTAATTGTGTTTGGGACACGACCTGAAGCCATTAAAATGGCTCCTTTAATTAAAGGGTTTGCAAAAGAAAAAACGATTGATATGAGAGTTTGTGTTACTGCTCAGCACCGGGAAATGTTAGACCAAGTTCTTGAACTCTTTGAAATTAAGCCTGAGTATGATTTAAATATCATGAAATCCAGTCAAGATTTATTTGATATTACTTCAAAAGTACTTTTAGGGATGAAAATAGTATTAGATGATTTTCGCCCAGATATTGTTCTAGTGCATGGTGATACAACAACAACCTTTTCAGCAAGTTTAGCGGCGTTCTATCATAAAATTCCAATTGGACATGTTGAGGCTGGATTAAGAACATACGACATATATAGCCCTTGGCCAGAAGAAGCAAATCGACAAATGGCGAGTATTTTAGTAGCGTACCATTTTACTCCAACCAATATAAGTAGAGAAAATCTTTTATCAGAAAAGAAAAATGAAAATAATATTATCGTGACAGGAAATACCGTTATAGATTCTCTTCTTCTTATGCTTGATAAAATTCAACATAATAAAATATTAAAAGAAAAAATTGTTCGAGAGATTAGTCCATATTATACCTTTGAAGAAAATCGAAGAATTATTTTAGTGACGGGGCATAGACGAGAAAACTTTGGACAAGGTTTTATTGATATTTGCAAGGCTTTAAAGATATTGGCTTTGAAAAACCCACATATAGATATTGTTTATCCCGTTCATCTAAATCCAAATGTTAGGCAGCCTGTACAAGATATTCTTGCAGGAATAGCTAACATTTATCTTATTGAGCCTTTACAATATGAAAGTTTTGTTTACATGATGAATAAATCTTATTTGATTATCACCGATAGTGGAGGAGTTCAAGAGGAAGCTCCCTCGCTAGGAAAGCCTGTTCTTGTGATGCGTGATACAACAGAACGACCAGAAGCTGTGAAAGCTGGAACAGTAAAGCTTGTAGGTACCAATATAGACATGATTGTTAATGAAGCTCAAAAGCTGTTAGATAACGAACAAGAATATGAAAAAATGAGTAAAGCACATAACCCATATGGTGATGGACAAGCATGTAAAAAGATTGTTGATTTTATTAAAAGTATGAATTTTTAATGAAAAAAATATTATATATTATGCATGTTCCTTGGAATTGGGTTAAGCAAAGACCACATTTTTTAGCGGAAGAATTAAGTGCGCATATGCTTGTTGATGTACTTGTGCCAAAAGCATATCGAACTTCCAATTTATCATTTAATAAAACAAATGTAAACATCAAAACACTACTAAAATTACCATATGAACGCTTTAGAATTATAAGAATGGTGAATTCTCTGTATGTTCAATTTCTATTAAAATATTTGTATAAAATCCATACCTATGAATTTGTTTGGTTGACTGATTTACGCCTTTTCCCCTATATTGAATCGCTTATTCACAATAAACAAAACATCATCTATGATTGCATGGATGATGTTTTGGAATTTGAACTTACAATAGAGGATGGCAATAATTTACGAAGTATTGAAGAAAGAGTGCTTTCAAGGAGCAACCTCATTCTATTTTCATCTGTAGAACTATATAGACGTAAATTGTTAAGCAACATTTTATTGAAAGATAAGCCATTTGAAATCATTCCCAATGCGATGGATATAAACTTTGCACATCAATATTTTGAAGAGCATGACATTACACAATTGTATCAACATTACAAAAAAGAAGGCTATATAGTTTTGACTTATATCGGAACAATTTCAAATTGGTTTGATCTTGAAATTGTGGAAAAAAGTCTTCATGATTTCCCTCGAATAGTCTATTTTTTAATAGGGCCTATTGAACAGAACATGAGTCTTTTTAAGCATGAGAGATTAATTTATTTAGGAACTATCCAACATCGTTTTATGTATACTTGTATGCAATCTTCAGATATTTTAATTATGCCATTTAAGCTCACAAACCTTATCAAAGCGGTTGATCCCGTAAAGCTTTATGAATATATCGCATCAGGCAAAAGTATTATTTCCATTTTTTATCCTGAATTAGAAAAATTTCGAGAATTTGTTCATTTTTATTATAATTATTCTTCTTACCACAATATTTTAACTTGTTGTAATGATATGCTAATTCAAGAATCTTTTATGTCGCGTGAAAGTTTTATTCAGAAACATTCTTGGCATAATAGAATGCAAGTTATTCTCAATAAACTAAAGCAGCTTACATGATCGCAGTTTGTATTTCAGTTTACAACGGTGAAAAATATTTAATTGAGCAATTTCAATCTATTGAAAATCAATCTTTGCAATCAGAATACATTTTTGTGATTGATGATCATTCAACTGATAATAGTAGGGTAGTTATACAGGAATTAATTGAGAAAACAAACTTACCTATTATGTATTCAGCTAACAAATTTAACATGGGGATTAAGCAAAGTTATAATTCTCTGCTTAATCAAGCATTATTACTGCCTATAAAATATTTCATGTTCTGTGACCAAGATGATATATGGCATCAAGATAAAATAGCAAAAACGTATCAAAAAATGGTTCAGCTTGAAAAAATTTATGGTGAAAATATGCCTATTTTAATTCATAGTGATTTAGTGGTAACAGATAGAAATATGGCAACTATTTCACAGTCATTTTGGAAGTATCAAAATATAGACCCAGCAAAAGACAATTTAAATCGCCTTTTATTGCACAATGTCGTTACTGGATGTACGATGATGATTAATCAAGCCTTAGCAGAAAAAGTAAAAATGATACCAGATGAGGCTATCATGCATGACTGGTGGATAGCTATGGTGGCTTCTACATTGGGAAAAATAGCTTATATTGATGAGCCTTTAATGTTATATAGACAACATGAAAAAAATGATACTGGCGCAAAACAGTATGGGCTTAAATATTTTGTCAAAAAAATTTTTGCTAAGCCTTCATTTGAAAAATACATAGTACAAAGCAAAGCTTTTTTAGAACTATATGGTAAAGAACTAAATGAATGTGATAGAAAAATGTTAGATGAATTTTCAGCATTGGATAAGTTAAATAAATACCAAAAGCTAAAAGTACTGTTCGAATATAAAATCTGGAAAAATGGTTTTATGAGGAATCTTGGATTGATTTTGTTCACATGAAGATTGTTATATTCATTCCCATTTTTAATCCTAAAGCAATATTTATGGATACCATCATTCCTCTATTGCAGAAACAGAGTGTGTCTTTAGAACTTATTTTGATAAATTCTGGAAGCAAGAGTATAACTGTTGAAAATGGTCAAATTATAGAGATATCACAATTTGAATTTAACCATTCTAATACACGAAATCTTGCCTTGAATTATGAAGCAGACTTTTATCTTTTTATGACACAAGATGCTATGCCTCACAATGGACATCTGGTGAAAAATCTTCTTAAAGCTTTTAAAGATCCTGCTATAATGGTAGCTTATGCAAGGCAGATACCTTATGAAAATGCTGATACTATAGAAGTGTTTGCTCGTACTGTCAACTACCCAGCTATTTCAAAAGTGAAATCAAAAGAAGATTTACCAACGATGGGTATCAAAACTTTTTTTAATTCTGATAGTTGTGCAATGTATAGAGCAAGTTATTTTAAAGAAGTGGGTGGTTTTAAACAAGATCTTTGTACCAATGAAGATATGGAGTTTGCAGCACGTGCTATTATGGATGGTAAAAAGGTGGCTTATATTGCAGAAGCCAAAGTGTACCATTCCCACAATTTTACATATCAAGATGTGTGGAAACGTTATCGAACAATAAGAAATTTTTTTAAAGATAATAGTTGGATTTTAGATGTAGTAAGTCAATACACAAAAGTAGAATCTACAGGTATAAAACAAGCAGTTGCCGAACTAATGTATCTATTAAAAAAATCTCCTTTAGATATACCACGTTCTATTCTTCTTTCTTTGATGAAATATATTGCTTATAAATTTTTATAATTATCAATGTAAAGGGTACTGATGCGTTTTTTTATTCTTAAATTTTCGATTAGTTTAATCTATTTTATAGTAAATCTTTATTTGACATTAATTTTAGCAGATATTTTCTTTGAGATAGAGCCATTAGATATTATATCATCATACAGTTGGATGATTTTTGTTTATTTGGCATCTTATTTTTACCAAAAGTTAATGACAACTCGAATCGTAACTGTTAATGCAGTTACACTTTCATTAAAAGCAAATATTCTTGCACTTATTATGACATTGACTGTTGCTGCTATTACTAAAATGACAGATTCTATATCCATGGTAACGATTTTTATTTTTTATTTTCTGAATAATTTTAATCCTTTGTGGGCATATTATTTGAAAAAATTCTTTTTTAAATTTAATTATTTTCGAGAGCCTATATTTGCCATTTGTGATGATGAGGGATTAAAAAATATTTCATCTTGGTTTGCTAAAGGAAACCCTTTTGGTTATGAGCTAAAAGAAATTATTAATGTTACAGATCTAGCAAATGATGAAGTGAATCGAATGATTGATAAAGTTATTGATCAAAAACAGTTTAATTCCGTAGTGATTGATTTAGAATCCAATGAGTTATTTGATCTCAATATAATGGTAAATTATATACAACGTTATGTCAGAAAAGTCATTGTGTTGCCAAAGATGACACGACTTTCAATTATTAATGGTGATTTGATTAGTTCCATTCATCATAAAGGTATGGCTTTTTATATTAAAAATAACCTTTTAAGTCCTCTGGATCAAATTATGAAACGAGGATTTGATATCGGTGTCGCTTTTATAGGACTTATCCTTTTGTCTCCTTTTTTTATTTGGCTTTATAGCTTAGTGTATACGGCCACAAAAGGCCATCCTATCTTCTCGCACGAACGTATAGGATTTAGAGGTCGTAAATTTAAAGTCTATAAGTTTCGAACAATGTATCTTGATGCAGATGAACGATTAAAATGGCTTTTAGATTCATGCATAGAAAGTAAGGTAGAGTGGGAAAGTGATTTTAAACTTAAAAATGATCCACGTATAACAAAAATTGGTCAGTTTCTTCGAAAAACATCTTTAGATGAACTACCTCAACTATGGAATGTTTTAAAGGGGGAAATGTCTTTAGTTGGACCTAGACCTATTGTTGAGCAAGAAATAGAAAAGTATGGAGAATATTTTGAATATTTTACAGCAGTAACGCCAGGTATTACGGGCTTATGGCAAGTAAGTGGACGTAATGATATAGAATATGATGAAAGAGTCCAACTTGACGTTTGGTATGTAAGAAATTGGTCTATAGAATTAGATATCCAAATTCTTATCAAAACAGTACTGGTAGTATTGAAAAAAAAAGGAAGTTACTAGAATAATTTTTGGTGTCAGACGAAGTGCTAAACTCGATAGTTAAAATGTAATTTGAGAGTTACATTTTGATTTAAAACCTTAAAGACCAAGTTAAATTGGTTAAAATCAATTTTCAATTTTTTGGAAGAAGTTGAGTGTTAAAAAAAGGTGAAATTAAGATCATAAAGAAGTTTTAGCTGATAGATTGAGTAAAAATGCCATTACCCCAAAGAGTTTGGCTATGAGTATAAGTCTGGTGACTCTTTTTTTATTAACGCTCATACCTAATGTCAGCAAGTCTTTAGCTACTTCCGATAACCATAGATACGCTACTGTACTCATAATTATCTTTAATATTTATAAATATAATTTTATTATCAATGTCACGGTTTGATTCTAGGTGTTTATTCTATACCTAATAACCACTAAAATAAACTTGCAATGTTTTATACATTCTTCGTACAGGCTAGAATGGCTCATACTCTTTGATAAAGGCGTACTTTACTTTTGTTTTTTGGCAAAGTACGTTGCGTTTTTTAGAATATCACGCTCTTCCGTAACTATTTTTAGTTCCACTTTGAGCTTTCGATTTTCAGAAGCCAAGTCTTTTGATGCTTGATGTTGTGTGATACTTTGTGGATGACTATAGATTGTTATCCATGTTCATCGAATCAGGATGTACTGCTAACTTTTTGCAGTGTCTTTCTTGGATAGCCATTTTTAATAACTTGATTTACAGCCTCTTGCTTAAATTTTCACTATACCTTGTTCGATTTTCCATGAAACACTTTCCTCTCTTGTTCTCTTTTATAAGGCCATTATGGACCATTTGAACTCTAGTATTTTGGGTCATTCCAAAGCCATATTAGACTGAGTATTACATCACTCAAAAAAGAAGTTTATAAGCGTTTGGTTTGGTACAGTATGTGATTACAAAGAAAAGAGCTTTTAAATCGTGAAATAATGAACACCACAGCCCTTAAAATGAACGAAGTGTTAAAAGATAAACTTAGTGTTTGTCTGGAAATGCTAAAGAAGTCTTTAGGGGCTTTTCTGTTTGTTTCTGGAAACATATCGAAGCCATTGCACCCCCCCCAACGAAGTGAAAGAGAGATTAAGAGATGGTGAGAACTTCAAAAGAAAGTCGAACACGTCCAAAATATGCAACGAGTCAAAGAGTGTTTATATTTATATGTAAAAGCAAATGGAAAGCCAAACATTACCGAACTTTCAAAAGTGCTTCAACTTAATAGAAAAACCGTTTATGTTATCATCAAATCTCTTTTCGCCCTTTGTTTCTTTGGCTTCATTCTTTTGGAAGTTCTCAAGAGCGTTACCATAATACCAATAGCTTAAAGTTACACTTTTTCAATCAGACCACAAATACAATGTTTTGGAAGTATTAAGCAAGATTTATTTTATCCGAAGTAGCACATTAAGTTATACTGATAGCTAAAGTTACACTTTTGATAAAAGTTTCAAGCATAACCATTTTGCTAAAGCTTGTTTTTTTGTGAAAAAATCCACATCAAAATGCAACACTTTGGGAATGCAAAAGGGGACACACTATAATAGCGATATAATGCTACTTGATGAGCATAATACAACACTAAAAGGAACAAAAAATCAACAGCAAAAGAGTACGACAGAAAACAGCAATAAAAATGAACGGTAAAAGCTCGATAAATAGGTACTTAGCGAAGACAAGTGAACGCCTAAATGGGCAGTAATGATTGAAGATTATTTTGGTACATTTTTTAGGTGCTATTTTGATACTTTGGTACATAGTACCATAGAATGTACCAAAAGGCATAAGATACATTGAGAGTGTTTTAAGTTGATTAGTATTAGAATTAACTTTAAAGTTTCGATTTTATCGTTGTTTTGAGAGTGTTTAAGATTGATTGATTTTAGTGGAGTGGTGGCTGGAGACGGAATCGAACCGCCGACACGGAGATTTTCAGTCTCCTGCTCTACCGACTGAGCTATCCAGCCACACTTTTGAAGAGTTGAAATTATAGCTTAAAAACTTTAAGCCTAGCTTATAACTAGGCTAAAGCTAATTCTTTGAATCGATCACCTCTGTGAGCATAGGATTTAAATTGGTCTAAACTCGCTGCTGCTGGTGAAAGTAGGGCTACACTTTTGGTTGTATGAACGGCATGAATTTGTTTCATTGCCTCTTCAATCACAAAACATTTATGAAGTTTGATGTTTTCTTTTAGCGCAAAAGATGCAAGTCTATCTGTATTGGTACCAATAGCGAAAATAGTTACGTTTAAAGGTCTCATAAAGTCAAAGAGTTCTTGCAGATCAACACCTTTGTCATCACCACCTAATACAATGAGAATTTCATCATCTTTATAGCGTTTAAGTGCTTCAATCGTTGCGTCAACGTTCGTTCCTTTAGAGTCATCGACCCAAAGACGACCTTGGGTATCTCTAAATTCTTCGATTTTATAATGATCGATTTTGAAGGTGTTAATAAGATCATAATCTATAGTATCTAAAAGGACTTTTTGCGCGCTCATTGCAAGGACAGCATCGAGTAAAAATGGTGTTTTAAAGCTTACTTGTGTAATGTCTATACCCATTTGTTGTGCCAAATCATGTTCATTTTCATAGGCGATTACATGCGCGAGTGTTTTTACGTTGGCATGCGCTTTTGGCAAGATAGCAACGCTTCCTTCTCTCATACGTGCTAGTGGAGAAAGTTTTGCCTCGATATATGCTTCCATACTGCCATGCCAGGTCAGATGGTCTGGTTTAATAGGAAGAAGTAGATAAATATCAGGAGCAGTCACTTTCGTATAGTGAAAGGTAAAAGAACTGGTCTCTAAAATCCAAATTGGTGCTTTTTCACTGAGTTCTGCTAAGGGTGTACCAATGTTTCCACCTGCTTGAGCGCCTTGTTTTTGCAAGAGGAACTCACACATTTGCGTCGTAGTAGTTTTGCCATTGGTTCCGCTGATCCAAATGCTAAAAGGCATTTGCTCTTTAAAAAAGTCATATTCACTGACCACATTGTGTGCTTTTTGAATTAAAGGATGGTGTGCTGGAAATCCTGGGCTTGGTATCTCTACATCGCTTGTGTTTGGATCAAATTCTGATGGGGGCAATAAGAGATTGCCAAAAGCATCTTTATCATTAATTGTAAATCCATCGTCAAAAATTTGACATTGTCCTGCGAAGCGTTTTGCGATCGCTGTGGTTGTTTTTCCGTGTCCAAATAGTGTTATCATCTGATTTTCAATGCCGTAAGTGCTAAAAGATTTGACATGAGAGCTATAATCCAAAATCTCACGATAATCTTGTTTTCTGGCCAGCCCTTCACTTCAAAGTGATGGTGGATTGGCGCCATAAGGAAGATACGCTTTTTGCGTGTTTTAAAACTTCCAACTTGTAAAATAACCGAAGCGGTCTCTAAAACAAATACAAAACCGATTAAAAGAAGTAAAATTTCATTTTTAGAGATAATAGCCATATAACCTATAAATGCCCCAATGCTAAGGCTTCCACTATCACCCATGAAGATTTCTGCTGGATAGCAGTTAAACCATAAAAAGCCGACAAGTGAGCCCATAACGGCTGTTGCCACGATGACTACTTCACCACTACCACCTACTTTTGGGAGGAGTAAATAGCCACTTAAAAAGGCATTGCCCCCGACATAAACAAAAACTGCAAGAGAAAAAATGGATAAAATAGCCGGAACAGTCGCGAGTCCATCAAGTCCATCGGTTAGGTTTACAGCATTGCTTGCAGAGATCAGCACTAAGACCCAAAAGCCAAGAGCAAGCAGATGCATGTCAAAAAGAGGATATTTGTAAAATGGAATAAAAAAAGTAGTGTCAAGATCAACTGCAATGTATAAAATCAATGCAACAACCGAAGAAGCTAAAATTTGTAGAAAGAGTTTGCCACGAGGTGTTAATCCTGCGGTATTGCTTTTGCCCAAAATTTTAGAGAGATCATCTTTCATCCCAATAAGTCCAAAGAGCAAAATACACGCTAGTGCTGAGAGGACAAAGAGATTGTTCATGCGAGCGCACATCAAGATAGAAAGCGTTGCTGCACACAAAAAGACTATACCACCCATTGTTGGGGTTTTGGATTTTTTTTGGTGAGTTTCAGGCGCTAGTGAGTAGATGGGTTGATTTGCATTACGGGATTTTGCCCATTTGATGAACTTTGGCATCAAATAAATCGTTAAGCCAAAGGCTAAGAAAAAGGCTATTCCTGCACGAACAGTAATATATTGAAACAGATTGATTGAGGTAAGTTTGTAAAGAGCATATAACATTGTATGTTGTTTCCAGCGTAATTAGGGATATATTTTTATAAAAGCAACATTTTAGTAAGATATTGCTTATAAGCTTATAACAAAGGGAATGATTTTGAAACCAGAAGTTCAGAAAACATTACTGATTATCACCGATGGTATTGGACACAATACGAGCAATACTGCCAATGCCTTTGCAATGGCACATAAACCAACCTACGATAAGCTTTTTCAAGAAGTTCCTTACAATTTAATAGCAACTTCAGGTCTTAGTGTAGGTCTTCCTGAAGGTCAAATGGGCAACAGTGAAGTAGGGCATATGTGCATTGGAAGTGGACGTATTTTGTACCAAAACTTGGTTAAAATCTCTTTAGCTGCGCAGGATGGTTCGCTTGCATCCAATCCTGCTTTACGTGAGCTTTTACAGGTAAATGGCGCAATTCATATCATAGGACTTGTTAGTGATGGTGGGGTGCATTCACATATTGATCATATCATTGATCTTGCACATATCGTGGAAGCTGAAGGTAAAAAAGTTTATCTGCATGTGATTACCGATGGACGCGATGTTTCTCCAACTTCGGGCATTACTTTCTTAGAACAGCTTTTAACAATTTGTAATGAAAACATTACTATTGCTTCAATATCGGGGCGTTTCTTCAGTATGGATCGTGATAATCGCTGGGAAAGAGTTAAAGAAGGGTACCGTGTTATGGTTGATGCAAAGCCCAAAACGATAATGCATGTAAAAGAGTATTTACAAAGTATGTACGATCAAGGTATTACCGATGAATTTGTAGAACCCGTAGCTTTTGAAGCATACAGTGGAATGCACAGTGATGATGGTGTAATCTTTGCCAATTTTAGAAACGATCGTATGCGTGAACTTTCCCGCGCAATAGGCTTTTCTGAATTTGCAGAGTTTTCACGTACCCTCAATGGTGTTGCATGTATTACGATGACAGAGTATGACAGCAGTTATCCATTTCCTATTATGTTTCAAGCGGATGCTCCTCAAAATACACTCTGTGATGTTGTCTCGCGTGCAGGTCTTACGCAATTTCATACTGCAGAAACAGAAAAGTATGCGCATGTCACTTTCTTTTTTAATGGTGGCATTGAAGAGCCAAAAGTGGGTGAAACCAGATTGCTCGTTCCCAGTCCAAAAGTCAAAACATATGACCTTCAGCCACAAATGAGTGCTCCTGAAGTCGGTGATGCCGTTCTTACGGCAATGGATGAGACGTATGATTTTATCGTCGTCAATTTTGCAAATGGCGATATGGTAGGGCATACAGGAAGTTTAGACGCTGCAATTCAAGCTGTTGAGGCTGTTGATGAACAGGTTGGAAGATTGTTCTTAAAAGCTAAAGAGCGAGGTTATTCCATTGTCCTTACCAGTGATCATGGCAATTGTGAGCAGATGTTTAATGAAAATGGCTCAAAACTAACCAATCACACCACATTTGAAGTGTATGGATTTGTCATGGATAAGCGTGTGAAGAGTGTTCAAAAAGGTGGATTGAACAATATTGCTCCAACAATATTAAAGCTGATGGGTTTGCCAATTCCTCGCGAAATGGATCAACCAATAGTTGAATTTTAAACTTAATAATGTAAAAGGAAAACAATGAAATTTAGTGGAAAAAATGTTTTAGTCACAGGTGCAGCAAGCGGAATCGGTAAAGAGATAGCGTTAACACTTGCAAGTTATGGCCTTAAAGTATGGGTAAATTACCGCTCTCGCCCTGAACAAGCGGATGCTATCAAAGCTGAGATAGAGGCAAATGGTGGTGTTGCAGCTGTGATTGGTTTTGATGTTGCTGATGAAGAGGCATTTGTGGAAGGTATTAAAACGATTGTTGATGCCGATGGAGAACTCTCTTATTTGGTGAACAATGCAGGTATTACTAATGATAAATTAGCGATTCGTATGAAAAAAGAGGACTTTACCTCTGTGATTGATATTAACCTTACATCAGCATTTATCGGTTGCCGGGAAGCGCTTAAAACGATGAGCAAAAAACGTTTTGGCTGTGTTGTTAACATTGCTTCTATCGTAGGCGAGACCGGTAATGCAGGACAAGTGAACTACAGTGCAAGTAAGGGTGGCTTGATTGCAATGACTAAAAGTTTTGCACAAGAGGGAAGTGCAAGAGATATTCGTTTTAATGCTGTAACACCTGGTTTTATTGCAACAGAAATGACGGATAAACTGAGTGATGAGATTAAAGAAAGTTATACTTCAAAAATTCCACTCAAGCGTTTTGGAAGCCCAAAAGACATTGCAGAGTCCGTTGCTTTCTTACTCAGTGATAGTGCAAGTTACATTACAGGCGAAGTTTTAAAAGTAAATGGTGGCATGTACATGTAAACGGCAGTTTCCATGTATCAAATTCAAATTAAAGGTTTTTTTGATAAAATAGTGAAAATTTTTTAAAGGAGCTATTAAATGGCACTATTTGATGATGTAAAAGCGGTTGTTGTTGAACAATTAAATGTAAATCCTGACGAGGTAAAAGAAGATTCAAAATTTGTAGAGGATTTGGGTGCAGATTCTTTGGACGTTGTAGAACTCGTTATGGCACTTGAAGAGAAATTTGACATCGAAATTCCAGACACTGACGCTGAAAAAATCGTTACTGTAAAAAATGCTATGGATTATATCGAAGCACATAAATAATTTTATAACACATATAGCCCGCTTTTGCGGGTTTCTCCTTCCCTACAAAAGATCACTAAAGAGGATAAAAATTTGAAAAGAGTCGTTGTTACTGGTATTGGAATGATTAATTCATTAGGTTTGGATAAAGAGAGTTCTTTTAAAGCTATCGTTGAAGGTCAATGTGGCATTAAAAGCATTAGTTCGTTTGACACAACCGAGCATTCTGTTACCATTGCCGGCGAAATCACTGACTTTGATCCTAATACTATTATGAACCCAAAAGAGGTTAAAAAAGCAGACCGTTTTATTCAACTAGGACTTGCAGCTGCTAAAGAAGCAATGGCTGACGCTAAGTTCGATGCGGCTTACGAAGCTGAATCATTTGGCGTGAGCTCTGCATCGGGCATTGGTGGTTTAGTAGTCATTGAGAAAAACTCTGTAATTGTGAATAGTGCAGGTCCACGTAAAATTTCTCCTTTCTTTATCCCTTCGGCACTCATTAATATGCTTGGTGGCATGGTTTCCATTGAATATGGACTAAAAGGTCCAAATCTTTCATCCGTTACGGCTTGTGCAGCAGGAACACATGCCATTAGTGATGCGACCAAAACAATGATGACAGGCGGCGCTAAAAAAATGCTTGTTGTTGGTGCTGAAGCTGCTATTTGTGCAGCAGGTATTGGTGGATTTTCTTCTATGAAAGCACTCTCTACACGCAATGATGACCCCAAACATGCTTCTCGTCCTTTTGATGCAGAACGTGATGGATTTATTATGGGTGAAGGTGCAGGTTCACTTGTTTTAGAGTTTTACGAAGATGCAGTGGCACGTGGTGCTCATATTTATGGTGAAGTTGTTGGCTTTGGTGAGAGTGGCGATGCAAGTCATATCACTTCTCCAAGCTTGGATGGTCCACTTCGTGCCATGAAAGCGGCATATGAAATGGCCGGACGCCCTAAAATTGACTACATCAATGCGCATGGAACGAGTACTCCAGCAAACGATAAAAATGAAACAGCAGCGATTAAAGAAGTTTTCGGTGCAAATGTGCCACAAATTAGCTCAATCAAAGGTCAAATTGGTCACTGTTTAGGTGCAGCTGGTGCTATTGAAGCGGTTGTTTGTTTGATGGCAATGCGTGATGAAATTTTACCTCCAACGATTAATTTAGAAAATCCAGATCCTGATTGTGATCTTGACTACATCCCCAATGTGGCGCGTAAATTTAGAGCAGAATATACAATGAGTAACTCGTTTGGCTTTGGTGGAACGAATGGCTCTGTTATCTTTAAGCGTGTGTAAGGACTTCTAGTGGCGACTTATTTGGATTTTGAGAATGGGATTAAACAAATTGACGAGGATATTTCTAACGCCAAAATCAAAGGCGATAGCCATGCAGTTGAGATTTTAGAGAAAACACTCTCAAAAGAAATTTCTAAGACCTATAAAAATCTAAGTGAATACCAAAAACTTCAACTTGCACGTCATCCTGATCGTCCTTATGCATTAGATTATATTCGTTCTCTTTTACGCGATAGCTATGAAATTCATGGTGATCGCAACTTTGCAGATGATGCCGCTATTGTTTCTTACATTGGGTATATTGGCGAGCGTAAAGTCATTGTTATTGGTGAGCAAAAGGGTCGTGGAACTAAAAATAAAATCAAACGTAATTTTGGTATGCCTCATCCAGAAGGTTACCGTAAAGCGCTTAGAATTGCTAAAATGGCAGAAAAATTTGATCTTCCTATTCTCTTTTTGATTGATACTCCAGGTGCTTATCCTGGTATTGCAGCAGAAGAGAGAGGTCAGAGTGAAGCTATTGCTAAAAACCTTTTTGAATTGAGTAAACTCAACACAAAAAGTATCTCAGTTGTTATCGGAGAAGGTGGTAGTGGTGGAGCTTTAGCTATTGGAGTAAGCGATAGAGTTGCTATGATGCGTTACTCTGTCTTTTCTGTTATTTCTCCAGAAGGTTGTGCTGCTATTTTGTGGAATGACCCTAGTAAGCAAGAAAATGCTACCAAAGCAATGAAAATTACTGCAGAAGATCTTTATCAACTCAAATTAATTGATGCAATCATTGATGAGCCACTTATTGGTGCACATCGTGATAAAGAGAGTGCGGCCAGAGCGCTTGGTGATTATTTTTTAAAATCTTTAGAGGAACTTGATAAGCTTAATAACGAAGAGCGAATGGCGAAACGTTATGAGAGAATTGTTTCTATTGGAGCCTACGAAGAACGCTAAGAGAATACATTCTCTCTTAGCATTTTCAAACTTTCTTTTTCTTACCAGCCACGAACTAACGTGTGGCAATCTGTACAAGCATTGACCATATCAGAAAAAGCATTGTGTGCTTTTCTTGGTTGATTTACTGATAAATAATACCTCATTTCTTTAGCAGCATTCTCAACTCGTTTTGAACTGATATACGCTAAATTTTCCATCTGTTTTTTACCTTCTGGTAAGAAAGCTTTGATGGCATTACGGTTATCGTAGGTACTATTTTCTTTCTCAACTTGGTCAAGGCCCTCTTGAACAAGAGGCATATTGTTGTACAAAAATCCTTTTTGAATATTTGCCAAACCATTTTCCATATTGAGCATAATTACAGCATTAACTTTTTCTATTTCAGAAGCATTGAGGGAACATACAAGAGACAAGGTAGCTAATATCATCGTCATTTGAAAGCGTTTCATTATTTCCTCCTGTTATCTCGCCACCAAAATTGAGGTGGCGAGGTGCGTGTGTGTAATTACAGATTATGATCAGTGAACTTGTTTCCAGATTTTGACTTTCCAAGCATAAGCAAGAAGCGTAAAGACAAGCATGTAAGCGATGAGTTTATACCCAAGACTTTCTCTTTCAGCCTTTTTGCGATCACCTACTTTATCCATATACGCAACCACTTGATTTTGAGCTTTTTCAGTCAACCCAACACGAGGCATTGATGTACCTGCAAGTTGTTTTTGTGGATTATTGATAAAGGTCGTAAGATACTCATTTCCACGAGAACGAATCATCACTGAAAGATCAGGCGGAGTAGTACCCATATACGCCATTAAAGCTGTTTTATCGGTGGTACTCATCAGTTTGTCATACTTCATATCATGACATCTTTGACATGCATCGGCAAAGACTTTTTTATCATCAATACTAGCAGGTGCAATGGATTGAAGATACGCAACAATGTCGGCCACTTCTTGATCAAGATCCCCACCTAAACCAAAGAATTGAATCATTGGATGTGGACGTGTCTCATTGAATTTATGTTCCACTTTAAGCGCTTTTGTTGGCTCTTTAATCAGTGCCGCTAAGAAGTTCTTATCGTAGATAGCGCCTGCACTGCTAAGATCAGGTGGTACAACACCAAAGGTTGCAGAAGCACTTGCATTATCCATGGGAGCTGGCATATTAGCCGCTGCTACACCATGACACCCAATACAACCTGCACTTAAAAAAGTTTCAGCGCCTTTTGCCGCATCACCTTTTTTCTCGGTTGCACCTAAATCTTTAAATGCAAAGTCAGCAGGAGCAACATGTGGATGCATTTGAGAATGCGCAAATGGTTCAACTCCGAAATAAACAACAGCCGTAAAGAAAATTACAACCGCTAATATTTTCAACTCTTTCATTTGCAACCCCCATGACAACATTTCGCTTCCATTTTAGTAATAATTGGAAGAACAATAAATAGCGTGATAAAGACAATGGTTGCACCAAAGCCAACCCATGCATTCGCACCTGTTGGAGGTAGCTTCCCGTAAACGGTTAAAACAATCATATCAACTAAAAGTACCCAGAACCAAATGAAAAATGCAGGACGCTTATGTGCTGGTGCTACATGATCGGTGTTTCTATCTAGGAATGGGAAAACCATAAAGATAACGTTTGCAAAGCCAAATGCTGCTAAACCAATATCCATAGCGGCAATACCACCAATATCAAAGAAGAAACCACGCAATACTTCATAACTCCACAAGAAATACCACTCAGGATAGATATGTGCAGGTGTTTTCATATTGTTTGCAGGATCAAAGTTAATAGGGTCCATAGCAAAGTCATAGTGGAAACAGACAAGGTAGAAGAATACCGTAAGGGCAACACCTACAACAAAGAAATCTTTGGAGAGGAATACTGGCCAGAAAGGTACCACTTTAGACTCTACTTTTTTACCATCAAGATACTTTTTAGCTTCAGCATCAAAGTCAAGTTCTTCTGCTTCTTGGTTATTAACATGAGGTACTCTTAAAGAATAGAAGTGAACCGCAATGAGTAAAAGAATAACCAGTGGGAGTAAAAGTACATGTAACATGAAAAAGCGTGTTAATGTAGCATCTGCAACCAAGAAGTCACCTCTGATCCAAACGACCAAAGCTTCACCAATGACGGGAATACCACCAAAAAGGTTAGTAATAACTTGTGCTGCCCAGTAGCTCATTTGTCCCCAAGGGAGCATATAACCACTAAACGCTTCTGCTGAGAACATACCAAACAGAGCCATACCGGTTAACCAGATGAGTTCACGTCCTTTTTTGTAAGAGCCATAATAGATTCCTGTAAACATATGGATGTAAATCACAAGAAAAATAACGGATGCTGCAACACCGTGCATATGTCTCCATAACCAGCCGTATTCTACCTCTTGCATGATCGTGTAGTTGACACTGTCAAATGCTAATTTAATGTCTGGTTTGTAGTACATTAAAAGGAAAATTCCTGAGACGATCAGAACCATAAAGAGAACCATTAAAACAACACCCATTGCCCAAAGGAAGTTGATGTTTTTAGGAATCCAGTATTCTGTCATCATAACTTTGATGAATTTATTAACTGCTAATCGCTGATCGAGCCAATCGATAAAGCCTGTCGCTTTTCTAATTTCTGCCACGGTTGCCTCCTTTACGCTTTCTTAGCTACTAGTTTTTTATACTCAGGACCTTCTTCACCAAGGACGAGTTTCTCTCCATCTATTTTAAAGGGAGGAATATCCATTGGACGTGGAGGTGGACCAAATGTATTGACACCACTTGCATCAAATTCGCCACCATGACAGGCGCATTTGAACTGTTTAGATGCTGGCATCCATGTTGGAATACATCCAAGATGGGTACAAAGACCTATCATAACCGCATAGCTTTTCCCGCCTGCGACAATGTCTCGCTTCTCATTCTTTGGCATCTCTGCGCTTTTTCGCAAGATGAAAATAGGCTTTCCTCTCCATTGGATCGTTTGCACTTCTCCTTCTTTCATTGGAGAGAGATCAACAGTGATGAATCCAGCAGATTGTACACTTGGGAGTGGATCCCAAGTCTTTTTCATAGCGCCAAGGGCTACTACGCCACCTGCCGCTGCAAAACCGCCGAATGCCATGCCTATAAAGTCTCTTCTGCTTGTTTCAACAGCCATCCGTCTTCCTTTCGTGTTGTTTAATTTGTGACAATTTTATCGCATCTTATATTAAGAATCTATGATATAAGTCATTAGTTATTTGTAACAATTTTATTTTTTATTAAAAATTTTTATATAGACATGCAAAATGTCGAGCGCTGCAGGTGTAATACCACTAATTTCACTGGCTGCAAAAAGAGTCGGTGGATTAAAACGTTGTAACTTTTCTACCACTTCATTGCTTAATCCTGAAATTGAACTAAAGTCCATCATAGGTGGAATTTTAATGTTGATCATTTCTTTCATGGTATCTATTTGATCTTTTTGCTTGAGAATATAATTTTTATATTTGGCTTCGACAAGAATTTGTTCTTTGGCATCTTCACTAAAACCACTTACGATAGGTGCAAGTTTTTCCAATTTTTCTACAGTAAATTCAGAACGTGCGACAATCTTTTGAAGCGTGACTTTATCGGTAATCTTATCTTCGCCGATACTCGCTAGAAATGCATTGTTTTCATTGGATGGCGTAAGTGTTGTCTCTTCCAAATACGCTAAACCTTCATTCATTTGCATCTGCTTTTTGACTACTTTATCATGGGTTTGTTCATCGATAAGCCCAATTTTGTACCCGTAAGGTGTTAATCTTAAATCAGCATTATCTTCGCGTAATAATAAGCGATACTCTGCACGGCTTGTAAACATACGATAAGGCTCTTTAGTTCCTTTGGTGACTAAATCGTCAATCAAAACACCGATGTAGGCTTCATCCCGTCTTAAGATGAGTGGCTCTTCATCTCTTAGGCTCAACGAAGCATTAATGCCTGCCATTAAACCTTGCGCCGCAGCTTCTTCATAGCCTGTGGTTCCATTGATCTGTCCTGCACAGTAAAGACCTGAGACTTTTTTGGTCTCTAATGTATGGTTCAGTTCGGTAGGATCGACATAATCGTACTCGATGGCATAACCAAAGCGAACAATCTTTGCATTTTCCATTCCTTCCACAGAATGAATCATACCAAGTTGTGTATCGGTTGGAAGAGAGGTGCTAAAACCGTTGATGTAGTATTCGGTAGCTTCTCTTGTTTGAGGTTCGACAAAAAGGTGATGGCGCTCTTTGTCACGGAAACGGTTGATCTTATCTTCAATGCTTGGGCAATAACGAGGACCTATGCCCTCAATTTGTCCTGTGAAAAGAGGGGCACGATGGAAATTGCTCTCGATGATGGTGTGTGTCTCTTCGTTGGTGTAAGCAATGTAGCAAGGAAGTTGAAACGGTTTAAAGCTTGCACGATCGGTTCTAAAACTAAAAGGAATCGGATCTTCGTCGCCTGGTTGCAGTTCCATTTTTGAAAAATCTATGGTTTTGGCATCAATTCTCGCACAGGTGCCTGTTTTGAGGCGTCCCATAGTAATGCCAAGTTTTCGAATAGAATCTGAAAGATTCATAGAAGGAAATTCACCCACGCGACCTGATTGGTGTTTGTACTCGCCAATATGAATCAGACCTTTTAAAAATGTTCCTGTGGTAATAACGATTTTTTGTGCATGATAATGGTTGCCCATTGCGGTAATAACACCTGTAACTTTTCCATCTTGTGTAACGATTTCATCAGCAACTTCTTGTGCAACGCTCAAGTTTTCAGTACTTAAAACGATGGTACGCATGTAAATGCGGTATCTGTCCATATCAATTTGTGCGCGACTACCACGAACGGCTGGACCTTTGGAGAGGTTGAGGGTACGAAATTGAATACCTGCATTATCGGTGGCAAGTGCCATTTGTCCGCCAAGAGCGTCAAGTTCTTTGACCAAGTGCCCTTTTGCCAGTCCACCGATAGCAGGATTACAGCTTGCTGCTCCAATTTGCTCTGCAAGGATAGAAATTAAAAGGGTTTTATGCCCTAATCTTGCGGACGCCAAAGAGGCTTCAATACCTGCGTGTCCACCACCAATTACAATAACATCATATTTCATAATACTAATACCTTCAATACATACTATAGTTTTTATCATTATACTACGAATTATCTGTATTGAGCCTATGAAAAAGGAGTAAACCTGAGTTTTAAAAAGGTTTTCAAAATGGATAAAGCAAGGGTTAAACGCTGATGATTTTAGGTTCGATGTGTACGCTAATGTGTTGCGTATTGAGCATTTTATAAATGATGGATTTGTGTAATGCTCTTTGCGCAAGAAGCTTAATGGGGTTCGCATCCATTTCCGAGTAGATATAGACATCACCGTTTAATGCTTTTATCGTGGCTTCATCCTCGTAACCGACAACGCCTAAAAGTTCAAGGGGATTTTCAAGATGACATATAAAGCGCGCTTCAATCTCTTCAAGAATAATTTTTTCTTTTTTAGCCTCTTTTTTAATGGCTAAAATATAACTGCTTGCGAACGAAGCAACAAAGAGTTCTATGCTGGATAACATGGTGGCTTTGGAATCAAATGTGGCAATATCTTTAATGATAATACTCTGGTTACGTGTGTAAAACTTTGCTTCATTCTCATGCGATAAAAAAATGCGAAATGACGATAAATAGGACGTTTGCTCATTAACAAAATGTTTATGCATATCGGGTTCTTAAGGTATTGGCCGCGCTGTGCAAGACCTGTAGTTTCTGTTCAATAATTTTTTGAATATTGACAGGTCGGTTGGAAAATGTTGCAAATCCACAATCGGGATTCAGCCAAATTTTCTCTTTAGGCAGATAGTGCAGTGCTTCTTCTACTTTGGCGACAATATCGCTAACATTTTCGATTTCAGCCGTTCGAGGGTTTAACACCCCTAATCCTAAAATGATTTTTTCACCCAGCGTACTGTTCTTAAAAAGTGAGCTGATCTCACCCGCACGTGGTGTTGAAAATTCCAGATGTAAAACCTGAGCCTTTGATGCTTCAAACAAAGGAACCAAAGGGGTGTAAGGACCACTTAAAAGGGTACTCTCATCGCTGCTCCAATTGCCTCTGCACACATGTAATGCCGAGATAATTCCTTTTTGGTTGATGTACTCCATGATTTCTTGGATGAGCTTTGTTGCAAAGCGTAACTCTTCAGTGGGGTCTTTTCTCTCCGAAAGTGCTGCACACATGAAGCTTCTAGGCTTTCCTTGTGTAAAAACAACTTCGGTTAAAACAGGCTCATCGAGTTGAATCATATACACACCATTTTGTACCAAAACATCTACTTCTTGTTTCAGCACACGGATAATGTCTTGCCCTAACGCCTCTTTACTGCTGTAATGTTTTTGAGAGAGATTTGGGAGCCACATAGAACGTGTTAAGAGGTAAGGCCCTGGTAAGGTCGCTTTGATGGGCTTTTGGGTGCATTGTTTCAAAAGAGAGAGTTCGTCGTTGACTAAACTTTTATGGTAAACAACTTTATCGGCGCAAATGGCATTTTTAATGCTAAATCCTGGCACATCCAGTTTGGTGAGAATTTCCTCAAATGCCTCTTTATCCTCGATGTAATCGAGCATTTCGACCATTGAGAAGAGCTTAACGCCCAAGAGTTTTTGTGCCACAAAGGAGCAATAATTATCGCGTGAAAGCTCTCCGCTGGTGATAATATCGACACCGTTTTCTTCTTGAATGGTGACAATCTCTTTGGTTTGCTCCTCAATCAGCGCTTGGAAAGTGGCATTTTCTTCATTTTTATGAAGGTATTTTAAGATTTTACTCTCTCTTGGCCAACTCCCAATGAGGCTAATAGGAAAAAGAGGCATTTGATTTTTCATGGTGCTACGCTTTTTTGAAAAAATTTAAGAGCGCTACTGCTTCTTCGAGTTGTGCATACCCTGAAGTTCTGCCTTTGACCCACTGTTTAAGACCTTCCATGTCCATCATCTCTTTATGCTCTGGGTTGTTATAATCCATTTTGAAAAGAGTTTCTTCCCATACTTTCAGTCGTTCAAGTGGAAAATCTTCTCTCACCGTAAAGATACAATGGTCAAAATAAGGCGTTTTCTCGATACAAACAATCTGTTTTTCATCGAGAGTGCCGTCTTGTTTCCACGCTTCATAATTTAAATCCACACAGACTGATGCGTCGACCAATCCATTTTGCAAAGCGTGAAGAGCATCGCGTTCGCCACCCACATGGTCGCCATGCAAGCCATAGCCGATATTAAAGACTACTTCTTCATAGTCTCTCCCCGCCTTCAAGCCATTCTGTGCTAAAAAGTTCATAGGAATCAGGCGCGCCTGAGGTGAATCAATGGCTCCAAATCCGATTTTTTTGCCTTTTAATTCTTGTAACGAAGCGATGTTGGAGTCAGCTCTTGTTAGAAAAACAGATTTTCGATCTTGGTCTGTGTCGCGCATCGCACTTTTGATACATCTGTTGTGAGAACGCATTGCAGCATCCACCCATGCCAAAGGTGAATTCCATGCAATGTCGATTTCGCTTTTTAAAAGTGCATCGACTTGTGTTTCATAATCTTTAAAAAAGAGGCACTCGACATTGACGCCATTTTCTAGGAAAAAATTGGCGATAATACCCCAAATTACAGTTACTTTTGGGTCATAAATGACCGCACCAATTTTTATGGTTTCGTGATTCATATTTTTGCCTTGTTTATTAATTTAGTTCTTACCGAACTTCAAACACGCCTTTAAAGCAAAGCTTTAAAAGTTACGTTACACTGGGTTTTGCTCGGCACAAAGCCCACGCACCTTTGATGCTTTAACTTCTTGAAACTTAGTTTTGCAAGAACGCTATATTGGTTAAGGGATTTGTTGTCCTGAGACGGCTTTGCCAAGCCACACTTTTAACACATCCACACTTGGTGCCATGATGTGTCCCGCAAATGAATCTCTTAACAATCGCTCAAGCGGAGTTTGTTTATTGTAACTTTTACCACCACCCACTCTCATAGCAATCGTTGCGTTTTCAATGACGCTTTCAGAAGCAAAAATACGTGCAGAAATAATTTTAAGCACAGCATCCGCTTCACCAGCATCGTAACTGCGTGCCGCTTCAAATGCCATCGTTCGAGATGCCATCATTTTGGTGTAGAGATTACTTAAGTGGATTTGAACGGTTTCAATGTTAGCCAGCGAAACACTTTCGGAGTATTTACGTGTCGTCGCATGGTTGAGTGCTTCTTGGTAGATGTTGGTACTCAAACCGCTGTAAACAGACGCTAAGCCTGTGAGGAAGAAAGAAGCTACGGTTGTAAAGACTTGCTCCATAGCACCTCCTTCTGCGCCGATTTTGTAGCTTTCATCTAAAAAGAGATCGTTCAGCTCCATAGGACATGAAACATTGGCACGCATACCAAGACCATCCCATGTGGAAAGTGCGAAACTTAAGCCTTTTGTCTCTTTTGGAACAATCCAGTTATTGATTTTTTCGGGGTCTTTTGCAGGCGATAATACGAGATAATACGATGCGTATTCAGCCGAGGTAACCATGCTTTTTGCGCCATTTAAAATAACGCCTTTATCGGTGTAGTGTGCGGTTATTTCGGGTTTATAAAAGTGTGTACCTGTACCCACTTCGCTGTACGCAAGGGCTAAGAGTTTTTTGTTTTGGATGACATCGGTAAAGATTTGTTGTTTGAGTGTCTCATCGGCGTGGTTGCTTAGGCACATTAAGGCAACGTTGTGCATCATATAACACAGTGCCACCGTAGCAGAACCTTCGGCAAATGCCATACAGACTTGTGCATGTTCGCTTAAACCTTTTCCTTGTCCGCCGTATTTTGTCGGGATCAGCAGTGAAAAGTAGCCTTCTTCACCTATCTTATCAAATATTTTTTTGGGGAAAACTGCATCTTGGTCATATTGTGCAGCGTGTGGGGCGATCTCTTTTTGAGAAAACTGTATTGATTGGTTGTAAAAATTCATTGGGGCTCCATGTATGATAATTTTGTTAGCAACAACCTGCTGCTTATTAACAAATGGCATCACTTCTGATGTTGGGCAAAGTATAACATATTTGTGTGACATTTGTGTGATTTAACCTTTAACAAAGGGTACAAAAGGATACGGTTAACGCTCTTTTGAAGAAAACAGTTTTGGTGAAAAAAGAGGCTTTATAAGTTCAGCAGTAACATTCTTTTTTACTATAATACTTTAATAATTCCAGCTATGGTAACATTATTACGAAAAGAGTCTTGTACCTTTAAATTAGGATGAACAGATGATAAAATTAAACTGTGATGCAGGTGAGAGTTTTGGTTCTTGGAAAATGGGATTGGATGAATTGATTATGCCTTATGTCGATATGGCGAATTTTGCCTGTGGATTTCATGCGGGAGATCCTGTGATTATGGATCGTTCCATTAAACTTGCCCTAAAACACGGCGTAACCATTGGTGCTCACCCTGCGTATCCTGATTTAGTAGGTTTTGGTAGACGCAGTATGGTCTGTTCACTTGAAGAGATTGAGTCGATGGTCATTTACCAAATTGGAGCACTTCAGGCTTTCGTTACGGCGAATGGTGCAACACTTTCCTATGTCAAACCTCACGGCGGGCTTTACAACGATATGATGAAAGACGAGCGTATTTTTAGAGCTGTAGCTACGGGGGTTGCACGTTTAAACCCAAAACTCAAATTGATGATTCTTTCCATGGTCGATACCTCAAAGTACGAGGCTATTGCTAAAGAGTTAGGATTGGAGCTTTTGTATGAAGTGTTTGCCGATAGGGCATATGATGAGAGTGGCTTGTTGGTTCCAAGGAGCCAAAAAGGTGCAGTACTTCACGATGTTAATGCGGTTATTGGGCGTTTAAAATTGCTTCAAAAAGAGGGCGTTCTTGAGACCATTTCGGGTAAAAGAATTGCCCTTAAAGCAGATACCTTGTGCGTTCATGGCGATAACGAAGAAGCCGTTGTATTGGTAGAAACTCTGAGGAAAAGCATGTGAGTAGGGTTTATAAAATTGCTTCGGAATCATCCGTTATTGTCTATTTTGGAAGTACCATTGACCCACGCATTTCCCAAGAAGTGCAAAAAAGCTACCTTGCGTTAAAAGCTGTGCAGTGCGCCAGTTTTTTTGAAATCATTCCTTCGTACGCATCGCTTATGATAAGCTATGATCTGATGCATTTTGACTTTGATGGTGTGTGCGAGAAGATCGAGAAGATCATCCATCATGCCGAAGAGATTGCGATGAGCGAGCCTAAAATCATTACGATTCCAACCTATTATGGCCCTGAAGTAGGGCTTGATTTAGAGCTTTTGGCACACGAAAAAAATATGAGCATTGAAGAAATTATAGCGTTGCATTCGGGTAGAGTGTACAGTGTGTATGCGATCGGATTTGCACCAGGGTTTGCGTATTTGGGTGAAATAGACGAACGCTTGGCGACATCGCGCTTAGCAAGTCCAAGGAAAGCTGTTCCAAAAGGGAGTGTTTCCATAGCAGACAGACAAACAGCGGTTTATCCTGCTCAAAGTCCTGGCGGCTGGAAAATTTTGGGACGAACGCCTATGGTAATGTTTGACGCTTCGTATGAGGGGCTTTCGCTTTTTCATGTAGGCGATCACGTGCGCTATGAGTCTATTTCTAAAGAGGAATTTTTAAAACTAGGAGGTGCTTTATGAGTGGCTTTTTAGTTGAAAATGGTGGTATACAAAGCTGTGTTCAAGATGCAGGGCGTAGAGGTTTTAGTGACATTGGGCTGACTCAAAGTGGGGCTATGGATGAGATGGCTTTTGGCTATGCTAACTTTTTAGTGGGCAATGATTTCAATACTCCCGTCATAGAAATAGCACTAGGTGGGGCTTCGTTTAAAGTTCAAAATGAGATGTGCATTGCTATTTGCGGAGCATCAATGCATCCTAAACTCAACGGTCATACACTTGGTTTATGGCAAGTCCATCAACTCAAAAAAAACGATATTTTAACGTTTGGGTATGCGAGTGAAGGGCAATTTACCTATCTTGCCGTTGCAGGCGGTTTTCAAACACCTTACCTTTATGGAAGTTTTTCAACCAGTATCAAAGAAGGACTCGGTGGCATTGAGGGTAGAAAGCTGAAAGCAGGTGACATACTTCCAACCTCTGGGGCTCGTTGTCCGATGGATAGGCGAAAACTTGAAAAGCAGTTTATACCGCATTATCCTGATGAGATAATCCTGCGCTTGGTCAAAGGCTACCAAGAAGAGATGTTTGACTCAAAAGCGCAAGAGACTTTTTTTAACAGTGTTTATACGTTTAAAGGTGAGGGCGATAGAATGGGGTATCGCTTAAGTGGTGAAAAAGTGGCTCCTGCTCAGAGTGGAATTCTCTCAGAGCCTATTTGTTATGGTGCCGTGCAAATTCCAAGTCATGGTGAACCCATAGTACTTTTAAAAGAGCGCCAAACCATTGGAGGCTACCCCAAAATTGGCTCAGTCATTGCCGTAGATTGTTTTAAATTAGCGCAGTTACGCTCCGGTGGACGGGTGAGATTTCAAGCGGTGAGTTTAGAAGAAGCGAAAAGAGTGACGCAAGCGTTTTATACTTTTTTTGGACATAAAGGAGTGTAAAAACACTCCTTTATCAACACATTAGGTTCTGAAATTTCCCAAAACACCGTTGAGTTTTTCTGTAAGATCGCTGAGATGTTCTGTAGCACTACTGACCTCTTCCATACTGCGAGTATTGCTCAGTGTGATGGTGTTAATCTCTTCGATCTTCGCAACAATGGCATCTACTTTTTTACCCGTTTCAACGTAATCTTTCACCGTATTTTCACTTGAAATGGTTGCATTGTCCATAATAATAGCTGTTTCATTAATGTTTTTTTCCACTTCTGAAGCAATTTTCGTGAGATTTTCCATACTTTTGGAGTTATTGTTCATATGATCGCTGGCATCATTAATCGCTTGAACGATAACATTGATAGTGGCATTAATCTCTGTTAAACTTTTTTGTGTTCGTTCTGCAAGATTGCGCACTTCATCCGCAACAACAGCAAAACCTCGTCCATGCTCACCCGCACGTGCTGCTTCAATGGCGGCATTGAGTGCGAGCAGGTTAGTTTGATCAGCAATATCCGAAATAACGGTTAAAACACCTTTAACTTGGTCTGCATCATTGCTTAGTTGTGAAATTTGACGTGCAAGTTCAACTTCGGTATGTGCGCTGGATTGGACTTGGTCTGCCATTTTGTTCACTTGATTTTTAGCATTGATCAATTTAGTATGTGCTTGTGCGATCTCTTCTTCGGATTTTTTTGCTTTTATTAATGAGGTAGAAAGCTCTTCTTTGATGTTGCGTGACATGGTATTGGTTTCATTGACAATACCCGATGTCTCTTCGGCTCTTCGTCCTACTTCAAGGGCTGTGGAGGTAAGTTCATTGGCAACAGAGGCATTTTCATTACTCGAAGATTTTGCCATACTAACGGTATTTCTTACTTTGTCGATAAACAGATTAAATGCTTTAGAAGCAAGACCGATCTCATCGCCACTTAAAACATCCATTTGTTTTGTCAAGTCACCATCACCACTGGCAAGATTATCGGCTCTTAATTTGAGCTCTTTTACAGGATCAATAACCGCTTTTTTTAGGGTGATAACGAGCATACCCATAATAATCATGGTGATGATAGACATAACAACGATCTGTTTTACCAAAACATATTGTGCTTCATGAACGACTGCTTTAACTGCTTGTAGCTCTTTGGCGATTAAAACTTCACCTGCTCTTGTTCCATCAAATGATTTAAGCTCATCTCTTACGATGAAATACGTCTGTGTTGAAAAACTTTTCCCTTTGCTTGAAAGATCGAGATCTTTAATCTCATCAAAGAGTTTCATATCGGTTATTGCTTTGGCTTGTGAAAGAGCTGTATCTTTGGCTAAAAGTGCATCTTTTGCACCTGCACTTAAGTTAAGTAGTTTTTTGTCGGTGAGAAAGATCACACTAGCGCCTATATCTGTTTTAGCGCTTTTTGCTACAGCATCAAATGAGTCAATAAATTCAACCGAACCCAAATACTCACCCTCTTTGATAATCGGAGCAACCCCTCGAAGTGACATACCTGCTACGCCCATTTCAATGGCAGTAAGAGGTTGTTTGGTCTCTTTGACTTTTTTAATGGTTTGACGAAAACTGGAGAGGTCATCGCCAAATTTGTTTGGCATCCATTCACGAAGAAAACTTTTAATGTCTTTGGTGTGGATGTGAATCTGGGCTTCTTTAAAATCTGTTTTTTCTTTATAGAGAGTGGTAAGCTCTTTAAGCCCTTTAATGGCAATGGCACGGTCATTACCCAATAACGCCTCAATAACATAATAATTAGAAGCAATGGTAATAGCATTGGTTAATGCAATGTCATATTTTGCTTCGAGTTGATTTTTGACATAAATTTTCAATGTTTCTTGTTCTTTACCATAAACATCTTTTTCAATACCCTGAATGCTCAGGTAAGAGGAAAAAAGAATGAGAATAAATCCTATAACAATACCTCCAAAAAGTGGAATATAAATTTTCTGTGAAATTGTCCAATGATTCATTATCGATCTCCCATACATCGTTTTTGTATATGCCTATTATAAGCATTTCAGCCTTAATGTGAATACTATCACTAAAAAAAAGGGGAAAAAAGGGGGAAAATGATAAAGCGCACTGTACTTTATTGCTAAAAGCGCTTTATCCTGCAAACGAGCATTCTCTTTACTTATGCTAGTTAAATCCTAAAAGCGTTATAATAGAAAAGATAAATAGACAAAGGGTTAGAGAATGTTTACAGGGTTAATTCGAGAATTTGCAGAAGTTTCAGGTTATGCCAATAACATTTTAACGCTTCGTGCAACCTATAAACCTAACATTGGGGATAGCATTGCCATCAATGGTGCTTGTTTAACGGTTATAGAGCTTTTTGAGGGTGGTTTTAGTGTAGAACTCTCCCTAGAAAGCAGGTCTTTACTTGCGGTTGAAAACCTCAAAGGAAAAGTACATATGGAGCCAGCCCTTGCTCTGGGTGATCGTCTTGATGGGCATATGGTTCAAGGGCATGTGGATTGCGTGGGTGTGATTGAACATTTTAATCAAAGAGAAAATGGGCTGGATATTGAAGTGAGCATTCCTCAAAAGCAATTGACATTTGTCATTCCTAAAGGGAGCATTACGATTGATGGTGTAAGTTTGACGGTTAACGATGTTAGCCCAAAAGGTTTTCGTTTAACCATCATTCCACATACGCTTCAAAAAACATTGATAGGAAGTTATAAAGTAGGGCAGAAAGTGAATGTTGAAACTGACATGTTTGCGCGTTATCTTCATCATATGTTTAGTAAAAAAGAGGCGCTTGATTGGAATGGGGTGGATCGGATTATGGCAACCTATTGATGCAGTATTGTTTTACGACACGATATGAGGGTGTAAGTCAAGCTCCATTTGATAGCCTCAATCTTGCTTTTCATGTGGGTGATGATCGCTCAAATGTCAAAGAAAATCGAGCACGCTTAGAAGAAAAACTTGGTGTTTCAAAGCTTGTTTTTATGGATCAAGTACATGGAGATACCGTTGTTTTGGTTCATACAGGTGACGAATCGCCTACGTGTGATGCGATGATAACCAATGTTAAAGGCATTGGTTTAGCGGTGATGGTTGCGGATTGTATTCCTATTTTGTTTTACGATGAGGTACATCATGCTATTGGTGTTGCACATGCAGGACGTACGGGAAGCCTTTTAAATGTTGGGCAAAAAACGGCTCAAACTATGGCTGAAACATTTGGTTCACGTATGGAAGAGTTGAAAATTTGGATAGGACCTTCAATTCATGTCTGTTGCTATGAAGTGGGCATTGAAGTCACCAAAGGGTTTGAAAAAGCTTTACAGGTAAAAGAGGGAAAGTACTTTTTGGATTTACAACGCTATAACCAAGAGGCATTTTTAGCATTAGGTGTGAAGCGTGAACATATTGAGATTTCAGATGTGTGCAGTTGTTGCAATGCGGATTATTTTTCATACCGAAGAGAGAAACAAACAGGACGTTTTGCAGGAGTGATTACGTTATGATGCCTAAAGGATTGTCACAGTACCAGAGTGTGCAAAAAAGTGTTTCAGAGCTTGATAACAAGGGCTTTTTAGAGAAAATTATAGGCAAAGCAGCACTGTATGACATCGCTTTTTTACAAAATAGAGCTATGATGGAGACAATTTTAACACTCCCCGATCAGAGTATTGATGAGAAGACGATTTTAAAATTTGAGAAGCTCTTCTTGTGGCTTTATCAGACACAAGAAGAAGCGAAGTTAAGCTAGATTATTTTGCGCCACAGCCACATTTATGTGATGGTGCTGCTGTTTCTTTAAGCGCACAAAGTGCTGCTTCATAGTTAGGCTCTTCTGTAATTTCAGGACAGATCTCTTTATAAACAACTTTGCCTGCTTTATCAACTACAAAAATTGCTCTTGCGCTTAAGCCTTTAAGTGGGCCATCTGCTACTAAAACACCGTATGCATTTGCTAAAGCTCTTTCTCTAAAATCGCTACCTACTTGTAGGTTTTCAATGCCTTCAGTTGTACAAAAGCGTCCCATTGCAAATGGAAGATCCATAGAGGCAACGACAACAGTTGCATCAGGAATTGCTGCAGCTTTTGTGTTAAATGTACGTGTCTCTTGAGCACAGACCGCTGTATCTAATGAAGGTACGATAACGATGATTTGAGCTTTATCACTAGCTCCTCCGACTTTGATCTCACTTAAGTCTTTTGCGACAAGTGTTACAGCTGGAGCTTTATCGCCAACATTGATTTCAGTGCCAGAAAGTGCGACTGGATTACCTTTGAGTTTGGTTGTTGCCATTGTGTGTCCTTTTAAGAAAATATTTGTAAATTATAGCTAAGTCGGATAAATAAACTCTTAATTTAAAATGTTAGAGAATTTGTACTTGATTTCGACCATTTCGTTTAGCTATGTAGAGTGCTTCATCAGAGCGTTGCATAATGTCGAAAACCTCTTTATCACTCTCTTTGAGTGAACTAATCCCAATACTAACCGTGATAGCGGGTAAATCTTGCGCACCTCCTGTTGTTCTCTCGATGGATTCGCGTATTTTTTCTGCTAAGATGCGCGCCCCATCCAGAGGGGTGTTTTGAATACATATCGAAAATTCTTCTCCTCCAATACGTCCAAAAAGATCACTTTTACGAATAATCTCTTTGATGCTTTTTGCGAAGAACTTCAACACATCATCGCCTTTTGCATGCCCATAGGTGTCGTTCACATGTTTAAAAAAGTCGATGTCAAGGGAGAGAATATGAAGCTCCATAGCGTTACGTTTTGCAAGGTGAAAGTATTGGGTGGCAAGAAGCAAAAAGTGTCTGCGATTGTCGATTTTTGTCAGTTCATCGGTGTTGGCTAAATCTTTAAGTTTTGAGTTAAGAAGGCTCAGTTGATGGGTTCGCTCGTCTACCTCTTGTTCCAAGGTTGCATTGAAGTTTTCAATTTCTCCGGTACGTTCACGTAACTTTTTATTGAGACGTTGGATATGCGCGAGAAATGCAAACGAGATGATAAAAATGAAAATAATCCCCAAAAAAACAGAGTTGTATTTCACTAAAACATCTTTGAAGGTAAAGGGTTCTTGCTCGTAAGGGTAAATGTTAAACTCTTTGAGAATCACATATATTTTGGAGTAATCCAGTGGCGTTTTAAGGCGAAAAGCTTGCTTGACTTTAGGTGTTATGGAAAGCTTTAAAAGACTACTCAGCACTTCATTGGTAAGGTATTCTGAGGTGTGAGGTGTTTTGGCTAAAACCCACTCTGGATAAAGTTCGGTGCTTATGAGAAATGGAAAATTAGGATACTTTTTTGCTCCTAAAACTTTAATATCTTTGAGTGAAATAAGTCCTTCATCTTGCATCCGCTCAAGCACGTCACTGCGAATAATCCCCACATCGACGCTATTTCCCATCACTGCTTTGACAACATTGTGATGGGTTCCTAGAAAAGAGATGTTTTTTGTAAGGGACGGGTTGTTGATCTCTTTGAGTCCTAAAAGATAACCTGCTAAAGAGTGTTCTGAGACGGCACCAATGGTTTTTGTCTTAAAATCATTATAGGTATTGATATGTGTTGTGTCTGCTTTGGTAAAGATGACACTCCCATACTCGCTATAGTAGTGGTCTTTGTAACGTGGCATAAGTGTCGCAATACGGCTAATGCCATACATATGTTCAAGTTGAATGGCATGCATGGGGTTTGTAATGATAAAATCTATCTCTTTTTTTTGAATACTTTTTTGCATCTCTTCAAAGCTTAGCGGAATGATAACAAACTGATGGGAGGGGAAAAGATCACTAAGGTACTGGGCGCTATCACTCCATGTTTTCGGAATAATAGTGCTGTCTTCACGGATCGCTAAAATGCCAATTTTGACAGTATCCTTAGCAAAATGTAAGGGATCAACAAACCCTTCTAGTGAAGTACCATTTTTTAAAAGACCGCTGATTTTATAGACATTGGCAATGTCCTCAAATTTTTTAGCTTCAATCAGTCCAAAAGGCTTTCCTTCATCGAATGCTAATTGTTTAAGCATCTTTCCTTCATAGATAAGTGCGTCAAGGCTTTTATGTTGTGTATTGTACTTCTCATAAATAAGAAGTGCTGTTTCTTCAACATGGTCAAATGCCCATTCCCAGCCTTTTTTACTCGCACTGTAAAATCGTTTTGCTCGCTCTTTATGCAATGCAATTTCATCTTCTGATGTAAAAAGAATATCGCCATAGAAATCAAATCCGTAGTCTTTAGGGTTTAATATCGTATGCGAAATATTACGTTCATCGAGAATAAAGGGCTCGTTAGAGATGTAACACGCCATTGCATCAATCTTTTGTTTGATGAGATCATCAAGGTTAAAAGAGGGGTCTCGTAAAAAAACATCCTCTTTTTTAACCCCATGGCTCATAAGCATTGAAAGAATAGAGACAGCGCTTGATTCTTCAAAGCTCATCATCACGATACGGTTGAAAAGGTCTTTGGGCGTTTTAATGACAGGATTGGTGCTAATAAGAACAGAAGGAGAGTGTTGAAACAGTGCCATGAGTGCAACAACAGGCTTTTTATGGCTACGATCAATAATTAATGAGGATTTACCAATGCCATAATCACTCTTTTTTGAGAGAACCGCATCCACACTATTCGTGCCAGATTGGTACTCTTTGATGGTGACGTTAAGATCAAGCTCTGCGTAAAAGCCTTTTTCCTGCGCGACATAAAATCCTGCGGATTGAAATTGGTGAAGCCATGCGAGTTGCAGTGAAATAGGTTCCACTGTATGATTGGCAAAGAGTGTAGTGTAAAAAAAGAAAAGAAAGATAAGTAAACGCATCAGGCGACCACCTCTTCTGAACACAACTTATAGATTTTAGCACAATCTCACTCAAAAGGGCGATAACACTGTATGATTTTTTACAGGTAAGCATGCGGGTGAATAGCTTTTTCGTAACACTCTTGCATATGAATTGCCATTTTATCGACAATACTTGCATCCAATTTATGTTCTATAACCATTTTTTCAAGCATTTCATAGGCATTTTTAGCATCTAAAGTTTTTGTTTGGTGCATTAAATCTTCAAACGTATCGGCTGTCGATAAAATACGCGCTTTTAAGGGGATTTTTTCTTCACCAAGGTGTGCTGGGTAGCCTTTTGCATCGAGCGTTTCATGGTGCATAGAGACGATTTTAGCAATACCCTCAAAGCCTTTGATTTGCTGTAAAATGATTTGTGCATCAAAACCGTGTCGTCTCACTTTTATGCATTCATCATCATTGAGTGCATCTACTCTACAAACAAGGTCATCGGGAATTCTAAGCTTGCCTAAATCATGAAAAAGAGCTGCTAACTCAATCATTTCTTGATCTCCAATAGAAAGTTCGCATAATTGTGCGAGATAGCGAGCTAAAGAGGCAACGCCCAAAGTATGGTGTTCATGCGTATATACACCTTTGTCATCGACAATACCTGCAAACATAAGTGCAATTTTTTTTAAAAGATCAAACGAAACTGCTTTGATTTCGCCTTTGTCAATCCAATCTCGAAAGTAGTAATGAATGTATTCGGGCTCTAAGTAATACCAAAAGGCATCTGTTTGCGAGATTTGAACAAATGCTTCCGTCAATTTTGGTGAAAACATCGTGGGCGTATGCTTTTGAATGATGGAGCGAATATACTCTTTTTCATGATAAAGATGTGCCCCAAATTGAGACCGTAAGGAATCAATACGATCACTTAAATAGATAAGGTTAGCATAGAGTTTAACCTCTTCATCAAGATGAGGTGAAAAATGTTCCCAATGCGTGTGATGTTGCGCGATAATATCTGCAAAATCACGGTAAATAGGAACACTTTTTAAAAGTCGTGCACCTTTTGTACAATGGGTGTGTGCCTCTGACCAATCCAGATGATGAATGATGGCATGATGAACATCTGTGGAAGAGACACCGCTGTCATGCAGCATTGCCATGAGCATTACTTTATCCAATTTTGATTGTCGCCAACCCAGTGTTTTGCCAACTTCGCAGGCAATATAAGCGACACGTTTTCCATGCATAATGTCATCGATACCTACGTAATCGAGGGCTTCTGAGAGTACATATGTTAGCTCTCGTAAATTAAGTTGGTATAACATCCTAAATCTCCTTGAAAATCCTTTTTCATAATTAGCGTTCTTACAAAAATTTTTAGCGCGCATTTAACGCTTTGTAAAACCTACTGAAATTGTATAGCTGTTGTGTTGCAATGGCGTTATATTTGCTACAATGACGTTTCGAAAAAAAGGATAGAAATGCAAGTCTATGTTCTTTTAGTATTGTGTGTGCTTTTTTGGTCTGCCAATTTTGTTCTTGGGCGTTTTGTTGCGGGAGCGATTGAACCATGGGAATTAGCTTTCTTTAGATGGTTGGGTGTTTTTGTCGTAACGCTTCCTTTTTTACTGTTACATGCAAAGAAAATTTGGGGTGCGCTTAAAAACCATTTTGGCATTTTAATGTTACTCTCAGCTCTTGGTATTGCAGCATTCAATACACTTTTGTACATTGGATTACAAAAAACGACTGCCACCAATGCGCTTTTGATTAACTCTTCCATTCCTATCATCATTCTTTTTCTTTCGTTTGTTATTTTGAAAACAACGATTTCTCTGCGACAAATTGTGGGCATTGTCCTCTCGACACTGGGTGTTGTCTTTTTAGTGCTCAAAGGTGATGTTCAGAGCATTTTGATGCTCAGTTTTAACGCAGGTGATTTTTGGGTCATTGCTTCTTCTTTATGTTGGGCAAGTTACAGTGTGCTTGTGAAATTTAGACCTTCTACACTGAGTAACTTTGAATTTTTTATAACGACTGTAGCGCTTGGTGTTGTGATGCTTTTACCTTTTTACCTAGTGCAAGGGTATTCTTTGGATCGAGAAATAAGAGTTGTGATGGACTATGCGTGGGCAATTGCCTATGTGGTTTTGGTGACTTCTATTCTTTGCTACTATTTATGGCATAAAGGCATTGCTCAGATTGGGGCGGATAAAACGGGACAATTTACGCATCTAATGCCACTGTTTGGGAGCTTTTTAGCGTATATCTTTTTAGGTGAGCGTTTAGAATGGTACCATTTGGGAGGTATAATTTTGATTTTTGGGGGAATCTATCTCTGTTTATTTGCCAAAAAAGTTAATGTGCACTGATAGGAAGTTCGGGTTTTGGTTTTCCAATGTGAAAACCTTGCCCATAATCAATCCCTATCTCTTTAACACACTCTAAAACTTCCTCTGAGTGAACATATTCAGCAATCGTTTTGATATTGAGCTCTTTAGCAAAGTTGACAATGGTTTTAACAATGATCTTTGTCTCTTCGTTATGGTGAATATTTTTTATAAGACTGCCATCAATCTTAATATAATCCACTCTCAGCTCTGTCAGTCGTTCAAAATTTGAATAGCCTGAGCCAAAATCATCAATGGCAATTTTTGCTCCGTAAGATTTGACTTGGTCGATAAATTTGGCAATCGCTTCATAGTTTTCAATACCATCGCTCTCTAAAATCTCAAAAATTACCCAAGGACCTACATTGAATTCTTCAAGTTTTTCGATGATGAAAGTCGTTGTAACAATGTTAGTCATGTCAAGGTAGGAGAGGTTGATAGAGAAGCCACTGGAAGAGATTTGAAAGGTTTCAAATGCTTTTTGAATGAGTGACATCGAGAGTTTTGAGTAGATTTTCGAGTGCTTAGCTACATCTAAAAATTCTGCGGGTAAATAGTAACTGCCATCTTCTTTTTTAATGCGCATAAGGGTTTCAAATTTTTCAATTTCGTTGGTACGAAAGTTAAGAATAGGTTGGAAAAAAGGGACAACATAGTCTTTTGCAAGCGCTTCTTTAAGCGTATGGTTCATGGTCATGTTGTGATGGTACTCTGCCTCTTTGTGACTGCTTTTATCGTAAATCATATAAGGAAGACGTTTGTTCTTCGCCTCTTTACAGGCGATGGAAGCAAGTTTAAGCAAGCTTTTCTTTCCTTGATGTGCACCAATGGAAAGGGTTGTATCTACCTCTACTTCATCGCAAATAATGCGGTCTTTTGTAATTTTCATCGAGATTTTTTTGAGGTATTTTTTGAGGTTGTATTCGTTAAAAGGAACGCGGATCAAAATGGCATAAATGTCCGCTTCAAATTTGTAAAGCGTGGCATCAATGGGTGGAAGGTTGTTTGAGAGCCACTCCCCGATGACTTTGAGAAATTTATCGCCAAAGTTGTGTCCGTAAAAGTTGTTGGTATTTTGAAATGAGTCAATATTGATGATAATCAGGGTTGACTCAATAGACGGATCGAGTTTTTTGTTGTCTCTTAGAAGTTTAAGGCGATTGGGTAGTTTTGTATTAAGATCGATGTAAAGATTTTTGCGTAGTTCATTTTTAAGCTTTGTATTGCTTTGAATCAGCTTGGTAACAAAAAAGAGACCAAAGCTTGTTATCCCTGTAAGAAGGATAGAGGCTAAGATGAGAGAGTGATACCAAATTGCAAAGTAGAGAGGACATAATGCAAGTATCAGGAAAAGTCCTGCTTTAACATAGAGCTTTTGACTATTCTCCACTACTTTCCCTTGACTCATAGTTACCTACAACTATTATGTAGGGTTGGCACTTTATCACAAAGGGTTTGAAAAAAAAATTAAGTCTATTTTTCTATCAGGTTTATCACAAAAAAGTCACGATATAATAATTTTTTATAATTGCAAAAAAAGTTTCTGCCTCAGCATGAGGCAAGCTTTAGTGCCTTAGCGGTTAGCGTAGTTTTTCAAGCTTTGCTTGGAAAGCGTATAAAAAATGAGTTCGAGAAGAACTCTAATGAAAGATTAATATGAGCAAAAAATGTTGCGATCACTGCCATTTAGAATACGAAGCCACTTTGTTACTCCAAGACACCAGTTATGAAACTCCCAAATTTTTTTGTTGTAAAGGTTGCCAAGGTGTTTTTCATCTTTTAAAAGATGAAGGGCTTGATACATTTTATGCCAAAATGGGTGAAACAACTTTAGCTCCTCCTAAAGTCAACATGGACGATACCAGTCGTTTTGATTTGGATGGATTTATCTCAAAATATGTCAAAACGAACAAAGAAGGTTTGAGTGAAATCTCTTTGATTATTGAGGGGATTCATTGCAGTGCGTGTGTATGGCTTAATGAAAAAGTACTTTCTAAACAAGAAGGCATTGTTGAAGTCACGATCAACTACACCAATAACAAGGCAAAGATCGTTTGGGATGGTGAGATCATCAAGCTTTCACACATTATAGAGACAATCCGAAGCATTGGCTATAACGCATATCCGTATGATCCTAAAAGTGGTGAAGAGCGTGCAACGGTACAACGCAGAGAGTATTATTCCAAACTTTTAGTGGGTATTTTTGCGACAATGAATGTGATGTGGATTGCCATCGCACAGTATGCGGGCTATTTTACTGGGATGGAAAGTAATGTCAAAAATATTCTCAATTTTGCTGAGTTTATTCTGGCGACTCCGACCCTTTTTTATACGGGCTCAGTCTACTTTAAAGGGGCGTATTATGGGATCAAACATCGTTATGTGACGATGGACTTTTTGGTTGCCACTGGTGCTTCTTTGACGTATGTTTTTTCTCTTTATGCGATGTTCTCGCGGAGTGCTGAGGTCTATTTTGACTCGGTGACGATGATTATTACCTTTGTTTTTGCCGGTAAATATTTAGAGGTTTTAACGAAGAAAAAGGCTGTTGACACGCTGGATGCATTTGGAAGTTTAATGCCTACAGAGGTATTGCTGATCAAAGGGGATGAGAAGATATTAACAAGCGTTGATTCGGTTGAAATCGGCGAGATGATTGAAGTACGAGCTGGTGATAAAGTCGCCATTGATGGCGTGATAGTAGAGGGCGAAGGCTCTTTTGATCTTTCACGCCTTAATGGTGAATCCGTTCCTATTTTAGCCCAAAAAGGCGATAAAATTCTCAGTGGATCTATCTGTTTAGACAGTGTTATTCGCTACAAAGCGACCAATACCTTTTCCTCTTCTATGCTCTCTAAATTGGTGACGCTTCTTGAAGATGCCATGAACAAAAAGCCTAAGATCGAAAAACTTGCCAATCAAATTTCGGGGTATTTTTCACGTACAATTCTTTTTTTGGCTTTTTCAACACTGCTATTTTGGTTTTATCACAGTGGTTCGTTTGAAACAGGGTTGATTATAGCGATCTCTGTGATTGTCATTGCGTGTCCGTGTGCTTTAAGTCTTGCAACTCCGGTTGCGACACTGGTTGGACTTGGTTTGGCTGCAAAACGAGGCATTTTATTTAAAGAAGCAGGGTTTTTAGAAACTATGGCAAAATGCGACACACTGGTTTTAGATAAAACCGGAACCATCACCAAAGGTAAACCTGAAGTGGTGACGCATATGTACCTCCAGCCGTTTGATCTTTCTCTTTTGTATGCACTGGTCAGCTCATCCAATCACCCCATCAGCCAAGGTATTGCAAGCTTTTTGAACGAAGATGCATCGGCTTTATGTGTAAAAGATTTGGGGCAGATTAAAACGATTGAAGCCAAAGGTGTCAAAGCTACATTTGAAACACATCAACTTTTAGGTGGGAATGCCAAAATGATGGCTGAAGCGGGTATTACGGTTGCTATGCCTGAAAATTTTGAGATGTTCAGTCACTATTTCTTTGCTATTGATGGTGTTTTAGTTGCGATATTTGGACTTAAAGATAGCCTAAAAGAGGGCGCAAAAGAGAGTATTGCGGCGCTTAAAACGCTTGGATTAGAAATCGTGATGCTAAGTGGGGATCATGTGAGTGTAACACGTGATATTGCGAAGGAAGTAGGCATTGATGTTTTTGAAGCGGCATTGTTACCGCATGAAAAAGCAGCCTATATTGAAGTGTTACGTCAAAAAGGTCAAAAAGTGGTCATGGCGGGAGATGGTATCAACGACACATTAGCGCTTTCTCAAAGTGAGATAGCCATTGCTATGGGAAGTGGTGCTGATGTGGCTGTGGATGTTAGTGATGTTGTGTTGACCAACGATAGCGTACATAGCTTGTATGAAGCTTTTGTTATTTCCCGTAAAAGTTTACGTGTGGTGAAAGAAAATTTGCTCTTTTCGTTACTCTACAATGTCGTAACGATACCTTTAGCAATGAGTGGGTATATTATACCGTTGTTTGCCGCTCTTTCAATGTCACTCAGCTCTTTGGTGGTAGTTGGGAATTCGATGCGCATTAAAAACATTTTTAAAAGGCCTTAGGTATGGATGGTTGGATTATAGCGATGATGTTAGGAGCTTCCACCCTTTTGGGTGCATTTGGTTTATGGGCATTGCTTTGGGGGATTCGCAGTGGGCAATTCGATGATCATAAAAAATTTTTAGATGGTGCTCAATTTGACAGCGAAGAAGCACTGAATGATGCCGTGATGATGGAACGTAAAAAAGCGGAGATTTTAAAGCAAAAAGAGAAAAGAGAGACAAGCTACGCACCACCGGATTAATCATATGATTTTGAGTGAGAAAACGTTCTGCCTCGAAGAGGCAAGCTTTAGCGCCCCAGTGGCAATAACGTAGACACAGAAGCTTTGCTCCTGTGTCGTGTAGAGTTTATTTATATGAAGCGATTGTCGCAGCGACTGCTTTGAGATCCTCATCTGTAAGACCTGTTGCAATAGGTTTCATAACACCTTTCATTGCGGCACCATAACTACCATCTTTGTAGCCATTAACAGCAGTAACGATTTTTGCTGCATCCCAACCAGCAATGATTTGTGATTTAGCCAATGCAGCTTTAGAAGCTTTTTCTCCATGACAGGAAAAACATTTTGATTGGTAAATAGCTGCGCCATCGGCCGCCATTAAACTAGATACAGCTGCAATTGCTAAAATTGTACAAACTTTTTTCATACGAAATACCCCTTTTTGAGTTGTGTTCGAAAATTATAACTAACCATACTTTAACCCTGCTTAGTTTTTTTAAAGTAGTCTAAAGAGATATTTTCATTTCTATAAAACTTGGATATAATCAGTCCAAATCTTATACTAATAGGAGTGCATTTGTTGCGGGGGATTGTTGTATTTTTATCTGTTTTAAGTACTCTTGTGGGAGCTACCCATAGCGTTTGTGAAGTAGAAAGAACAGATACTCAAAAAGCCAAAGAAGCCATTGAATTAATTCTAGTCAATGAGCCTGAAAATACAGTCTGTATGCTCCAACTTGCCAATATTTATCTCAAACTTGGGAAAATTGCTCAAGGGTTTGAAATCTTAGTTGATGCCTACTCCATTGATCCACACAATGTACAAAATAGCCGTATTGCAACGGTACTTCCTTTTGCACTTAAAGTCACGAAGCTTAAACAACAAGCCGCTAAAACAAATGATAAAGATATCTGGAATAAATTGGGTGATGGGTATTTTGAAATGGGCATCTTCAATGAAGCTTCCGTGATGTATAAAAAAAGCTTATTGGTTGATGATATGCAACATATGATGCGCCTCAAACTGGCACTTGCTCTCCAAAAAAATTCACAAATTTATTCTGCGATTGAAGAAGTTCAAATTGTCTTGATTAAAGAGCCAACACATCTTTATGCGAACTATTACATGGGAAAATTTTTGGCATATGATTTGAAAAATCGTCAAGAATCGCAAAGCTTTTTCCAAAGAGCTAAAAAATCACTGATCGCACAAAAAGATGCTTTTGGCTACCTCGAATATACCAATTTACTCAGTGATATTACCAAAGAACTAGGAGAATAGGTGCAAAAAGCAATCTTCTTGGATCGCGATGGCGTAATCAATATTGATCATGCATATGTTTCTAAAATTGAGGATTTTGAGTTTTGCAAAGGCGTGTTTGAAGCCTTAAAACATTTTCAATCTTTAGGGTATCTGCTTATTGTTGTTACCAATCAGTCTGGCATTGGACGAGGGTACTATACTGAAGAGGATTTTGAAACATTGAGTAGTTGGATGTGTCAAGAATTTTTATATAACAATATCAAAATCGATGCGATTTACCACTGTCCTCACTCTCCTGAAGCACATTGTGAATGTCGAAAACCTAAAAGTGGCATGTTTAAAGAGGCGATAAGTGCATTTGACATCGATGTGAAAGACTCATGGATGATTGGTGATAAGTCAAGCGACATTGAAGCGGCACAAGGTGTAAACATTGGCAATACGATCTTTCTAGGTGAAGCACAAAATAGCGGAGCTAAATATTGCGTTAATTTTCTTTTGGATACAATAGACCTTATTAAAAATTAGGGTTTAGCATGCAATATACTGAAAAAAATTTTAATCATAAAAGTATTTTAATTACAGGTGGAGCAGGGTTTATCGGTAGTAATCTTGCTTTTTATTTTCAAGAAAATTATCCTACATGTAACGTCGTTGTCTTTGATGTTTTTAGAAGTGAAGCCACCTTTTCCAATGGCAATCTTAAAAGCTTTGGTCACTTTAAAAATCTTATAGGCTTTAAGGGTGAAGTCATTAGCGGTGATATTAATGATGAAGAAGCACTAAAAAAACTCTCTTCGTATCAATTTGATTATATTTTTCATGAAGCTGCCATCTCCGATACAACGGTTTTAGATCAAGGTATTATGGTTAAAACGAATGTTAATGCTTTTAAAAGTATCCTAGAATTAGCCAAAAAAAGCAATGCAGTTGTAGTGTATGCTTCCAGCGCTGCAACGTATGGAGATGCTGTTTCACCTCAGAGAGTGGGGCATGAACAACCTCAAAATGTCTATGGTTTTAGCAAACTCGCTATGGATCATTTAGCCCGTGAATTTTATGCACAAAACCCTACTATGAGCGTGATAGGGCTACGTTACTTCAACGTTTATGGTCCAAGAGAATACTTCAAAAATACAACGGCTTCCATGGTTTTACAACTTGGGCTTCAAATTTTAAGTGGTAAAACACCACGTCTCTTTCATGGATCTGATAAAATTGTACGTGATTTTATTTACATTGACGATGTTGTTCAAGCCAATATAAAAGCAGCAGCTTCTGGAAAAAGCGGTGTTTACAATGTAGGAACAGGCAAGCCTCGAAGTTTTCAAGACATCGCTGACATCTTGCAAAAAGAGTTAGAGACGAACTTAGGAACAGAGTATTTTAACAACCCATACAGTGCGTATCAGATGCACACAGAGGCAGATATCTCTACGACGCAAAAAGAGTTAGGGTATGAACCACGCGTAAGTTTAGAAGAGGGTATTAAAGCCTACGTGCCTGAAATTAAACGTATTTTTAAAAGCGAAGTAAAACATGGATAGATTAAGAGCCTATCAGCCTTCCATCTTGGTCATTGGCGATTTGATGCTAGACCATTATTTGTGGGGAAAATGCGAGCGTATTTCTCCTGAAGCACCTGTTCAAGTCGTGGACGTTCAAAGGGAAAGTACAGTCCTAGGCGGTGCTGGAAATGTTGTCAATAATCTCTTAAGCTTGGGTGCGAAGGTGAGTGTTTTAAGTGTCGTTGGAAATGATGATAATGGCAAAGAACTCCTGAGCATGCTTGAAACTTTGGGTGCAGATGCCAAAGGGATTATAAAACAAGAAGATCGAAAAACCAGCAAAAAAAGCCGCGTAATCGCTTCACATCAACAAGTAGTGCGTTATGATAGTGAATCCAAAGATGACATCACCGAAGTTTCTGCAGATGCTCTTTTAGCGCAATGTGAAACGTATATTCCAAAGGTAGATGTTATTTTACTTTCTGATTATGGCAAAGGTGTGTTAACAACAGCATTTACACATAGCGTAATAGCGCTAGCCAAAAAATATCACAAACCTATTTTGGTTGATCCCAAAGGGGATGATTATAGTAAATACAGTGGTGCAACGCTGATTACTCCGAATAAAAAAGAGGCAAGTATCGCCACAAAAATAGCCATCAAAGATGATGAAAGTCTGCAAAAAGCAGGAAACTCACTCAAAGAGAGTTTGGATCTTGAATACGCCATTATTACACTTTCTGAAGATGGTATGGCAATTTTTGGTGAACAATTTGAAAAAATGCCAACGGTTGCACGCGAAGTGTACGATGTCACTGGTGCAGGAGATACAGTTTTAGCAAGTTTGGGTTATGCTCTTTCTTGTGGCCTCAGTATGAAAGAATCAGCCTCTTTTGCGAATGCTGCAGCTGCCGTAGTCGTTGGAAAACTAGGAAGTGCAACCGTAACTCTGGATGAAGTGGATGCGTATGAGCATAGCTTAAGAGCTGCTACAGCAGAGAGTAAGATTAAAACTAAAGAAGAGATCATCCATCTACTTCAAACCAAAAAAAATCAAAAAATTGTTTTTACCAATGGCTGTTTTGACATCTTACATGTAGGGCATGTGAAGTACCTTGAAGTGGCTAAAAGTTTTGGTGATATACTGATTCTTGGGCTTAATTCGGATGATTCGATTAGGCGACTCAAAGGTGAGAGCAGACCGATAAACCCTTTGGAAGATAGAGCGTATGTTTTAGCAAGCTTAGAATCGGTCAGTTTTGTTGTCCCATTTGAGGAAGATACTCCTTTAGCGCTTATCTCTGCCGTTAAACCTGACATTTTGGTTAAAGGTGCTGATTATGAAGGGAAAGAGGTTGTGGGAAGCAACATTGCCAAAGAAGTACGACTCGTTCAGTTTATTGAGGGTAAAAGTACAACTAAGATTATTGAGAGGGCTCAACAAAAATGATGGAAATGATACAACGTGAGATGCTATCGCATCAAGCGGTTATTGCAAAAACCATAGAGAGTTTACAAAGTCATATTTATACTGCGTGCATTATTGCAACAGAAACATTGAAAAATGGTAATAAAATTTTATTGTGTGGAAATGGCGGTAGTGCTGCGGATGCACAACATATCGCTGCAGAGCTTAGTGGACGTTACAAGAGTGATAGACGAGGACTTGCAGGTATTGCATTGACAACGGATACTTCTGTTTTAACAGCTGTTGGCAATGACTTTGGCTTTGATAGAATTTTTGATAGGCAAGTGGAAGCACTAGCGAGAGAAGGTGATTTACTGATCGGTTTTTCAACCAGTGGTCATAGTAAAAATGTGGTGCGAGCTCTTAGCCTTGCCCGTAATATGGGGTGTAAAACGATTGGGTTAACAGGCCGTGATGGTGGTGTTATGAGTGAATTTTGCGATATTAATTTAATTGTTCCAAGCGATGATACCCCTCGCATTCAAGAGATGCACATTATGATCGGTCATATTATTTGCCAAGCGATAGATGACGCTCTAACAGTGAAATAACTTCTTCTGCTTTAATGCCCCGCATGCACTCGTGTGTTTTGATGGGGCACTCTCGTTTCATGCAAGGAGCACAGGAAAGGTTGTGTGAAAGAATAGTGCTGTTTGGATTTTTCCATGGGGACGTCTCTTTATACCGTGTTGGTCCAAAAAGAGCAATCGTTGGAATTTGATACGCAGCGGCCACATGCATCGGTCCACTGTCATTCGTAACAAAAAGGCTCAATCCTGCAATAGTTTGTATTAGCTCTTGAATCGTTGTTTTTCCCGCTAAATTAGTTACATTCCTGATAGCGTTTTCATTGAGTGTTTCTTCAACTTCTCTTGCAATATCAGCTTCATTCGGTCCACCAAAAATGACAATATTATAGCGGTTTGCAAAATGTATAGCTACTTTTGCAAACTCTTCTGGATACCATCGTTTTGCGCTTCCATATGTTGCTCCTGGATTGATTCCCAGTGTTGGTTTGTCAAAATGAAAAGGTGTTTGATAGAGTTTTAAAGGAAGTTCTTTTGTACTTATATGTAAATATTTTGCTATAAATTGGGTGTACTTTTCAACCTGATGCCCCACATAAACATTTTTTTGATAGTGAAATTTTTTGCGAGCATTGATACACCATAATAGGAATGATGATGTCCATGAACTTCTAAAACTAATTGCTTTATCAAAAGTGCCCAATGTATGTGCTAGGGTGCAAAGCCAATAAAACCTCGAAAATGCTTTTTTACTCTCATCTACAATGCAATGTGAAACTTTTGGGTGATTTTTGAGTGCCTCGGTGGAGACAAAAGAGCCAAATAGGGTAATGTCTGCATTGGGATAGTGCTCTATGATATTTTCAATGGCAGGCGTTGTCATAATGGCATCCCCAAGCCATGTTGGAAGTTCGATAAAAAGTTTCATTTGATGCGTTTATAGTGTTTTTTACTCAGTTCTAGCCCAAAAATATTTTCTAATTTGAGCATTATTCGATGTTTTTTCTCTTTCTTCGTTAAAACATGATTTTTATCAGCTTGAAAAATACCTTTTTCTTTGGGTAACCATTCTTGTACAATCTTTGGGTGGGTTCCTTTGAATTCTTGGATGATACTACCGTCTATGTCTGCATAGTTGATGGTTTTGTGCCCTTTGTTCCAGTATTGTTGTACTTTTTCACTTTTTAGATTCATTTGTGCTTCGCTTCTCACCCACCCATAATGATACATTTTAGCTCCACACTCTACCGCTTTAGGGTATCTTCCTATTTTATTTTTATCCAAAACAAGCCAAAAAAGACCATCGGGAGCATAACTACGGATAGAATTTTTGATAATACGAGGTGCTTTTCGATACCATCCTGGACTCCAAAGATAGCTGTTTTCATTACCGTAAAAATGGTAATAATCAAAAACGATAGCTTCGACATTTGCATCGTCTTTATAGTGCTTCATACATTCATAAATTTTATCTAAATCATCTTCGTGAACTACTTCGTCACCCTCAAGGTAAAAAGCCCAATCTCCTGTGCAATTAAATTGAGCAATCATCTTTTGTTGACCGTAAACATAGCCACGGTCTTTCATATTATTGTTCCAAGCAGATTCTATAATTCTTATTTTTGGGCTATCAATCGCTTGGATAATTTTGAGTGTATCGTCTTCGCTTTCTCCAACATTGATAACAAACTCATCGACGATAGGTAAAATAGATTTGATAGACTCCACAAAAGGGTATCCCAGTATTTCACCATTTTTGATGAATGTAAATGCACTAATTTTCATAATGATAATCCAGTTGATGATATTTGAGATAAGCCTTCATTGCAGTATGTTGATTTTGATTGAATAGTTTGTAATAAAATCTCACAGTTATTGGAGTTTGCATTTCCTTCTTTATGGTATAAGTGATATTGAATACCTGCAAATTTCATATTTTTTCTTTTGATACCTATATTATATAATCGTTGAACAAATTCACTATCTTCTTGTCCCCATGAAGTAAATTTTTCATTAAAGCCATTGACTTTGAAAATATCATTTTTAAAAAGTGAAAAATTACAGCCTCGTATTCCTTTTAATTTTTGGCTTTTTATAAGTCCAAAAATTTTACTAAAAATAATATTTCTGATTGAATTTAATTTATTAGTATGTAAGTTACTAAATAGGGATGGTTTTATAAAACTTTTGCTCAATAATGTATTTGCTGTTAGTTGAGGTGATAATAAAACTCTACTACCTTGGATATAAGTATTAGGTTCAGCATGAAGTAGGTGATCTTCTACAAAATGAGGATCTAAAATCATATCGCCATCAGATACAATAATATATTCACTAGAAGCTTTTGCAATTGCTAGATTCCTCGAACGAGATAATCTAAATCCTTGATCTTCTTGCCAAGAATGGATAATTGGTATTGTTGATATTTTAGCAATTTGATTAATTAATTCTTTTGTATCATCTTTGCTACCATCATCGGCTATAATAATTTCATTAGGTAAAGTAGTTTGTTTTAATGCGCTTAAAAGAACTACTTCTAAGGCTTCTTTCCAGTTATAAGTTGTAATAATGAGGCTACATGTCATTTTTTAAATTCTTTTCATAAAGTTTTATATATTTGTAAAAAACACCATTGGCATTTGAAATTGAAATGACAAGCCCTTCATAACCATTTAAAAAACCTTTTTTTAAAAAATAAAATTTTATAAATGTAAAGAAGGCTCTTACCACAGCTTGAAAAGGAGATGCTTTTTTCTTACTTTTCTTATCTTGCGCCCAAAGTGATGAGTATTTTTGCATTTTATCGATTAACTCATCTACATTTTTAAACGAATAATGTTCTAATCCATTTTTCAATTTTTCAATTTTTAACCCATTTTCAATAAGACTTTCATGAACTAAATCGTCACTAAATTTTGTGCTTTGTTTATTAAAAATCCGTTTTACAAAATCATTGTCCCAACCACAGCATTGCATTTTTTTAGTGCCATAAAAATTAGATCTCTTGATGGAATAAATGGTGTTTTGATTAAAGTTTATAGAGTGTATTTCATTGATTAAAGCCGGTGTTGTAATTTCATCACTGTCTATTGAAAAGATCCAATCATTTTGAGTATAGTGAATTGCAAGGTTCTTTAGTGGTCCAAAACCAATGAATTCATTTTTAAATATTTTTACATTGGGGTATTGTTGGGCTATGGTCAATGTATTATCCGTTGATCCATTATCTAAAATGATAATTTCATCAAAAGATTGAAGTGCCCCAATACATTTAGTGAGATGCTCTTCAGAATTTTTTGTAAGTATGGTAACGCTTATTTTAACCATTGTTGAACTTCTTGAAAAATAGTGTTTGGATTTATGATATTGAGGCATTCACTTTGACCATGTTTATCATTGCATCCTGCTTTGCCACAAGGAACACAGGGCATATTGGTCTGAAAAATTGTGATAGACCCATAGGTATAAACGGGAGGCATTCCAGTATGATATGAACCATTTCGATTATCCCATGGCGACCACATGGATGTGAGTGTTGGGCCAAAAATAGCAAATATGCGTTTATTCTGAGCAGCGGCAATATGCATATTGAGAGTATCCATCCCCATGTATGCTTGGCAGAGGTGGGAAAGCGCAATATACTCACCCAGGGATGTTTTTCCTATGAAGTTATGGATATTTGCAAGTTGAGGTAGACTTTGTGAAATTTCTTCATCTATCAATGTTTTTCCGCCTGTAACAATGATAGGGATATTTAAACTATTGAGCAGTATTAAAAGATTATTGCGAATTTCATTGTTGAGCATTTTATATTTATATTGGGCAGATGGGTGAAAAATAATAAAATTTTTGATTCCATCATTTTGCAAAAGATTTTCAACATTTGTTATATCTTCTTCTTTTGGTACAGATGTAACTTGTAATTTTGAGTGATCAATATTTAATAGATCAAGCGGTGTGGTATTGTTGGAAATGATATGTTTTGATGTATCAAAAAAATAGTATTGAGATAGGAATATCTTCTTCCACCACGATTTCTTAGAGCTCTTTTCTACGGCGGCAATGGAGTGTTTGGCACCAAAAATAGCGTATAAGACACTTCTATCACTTGATGTTAAACTAATCGCTACATCATAGTGCGCAAAGATTGCTTTTATTAAAGAAAATTCTTGTTTTATTCTTTGTACAATTGACAGTTTTCGCCAAGAATATTTATAAAGATGGATGTTATGGATATAATCCAACGTCTTAGCAATCCCCAACGTATCATCATTAATAAGCAAATCAATTTCTGTATTTTGATAATATTTATGTAATGCATTGATTAATGGAGAACTTAAAAACACATCTCCATTGGACCTTTGGATAACGATTAAGATCTTAGACTTTTTCACCAGAAAAGTCCTTGTATAAAAATGCACTGAAATAAACAAATAAGAGTGCTGTATGATGACCTAAAAGGTAACTATCGCTCAGCATAATGGTTAAAAATAAAATAGGTAGAGCCAGTCTTAATGGCGACAGCACACCATCTGATTTGGAAAATGATCGAATTTGCATGTAAAAGATCGAAAGCATCGTTATAAGGCCTACAATTCCAGTTTGTGCTAAGACGAGTAAGTACATGTTGTGAGGATTGACTGTTGGCAGGACATTTGGTGATTTTTGCATGTTTACTTTTTCATATTCTTTAGGGAAATCACCAGTGCCTGCGCCAAAGATAGTGTTTTCCTTGATAATGTGTAAGGTATTTATTGCAAACGTCATTCGTAACCCAATGCTTGTATTTGGGTTTTCGTCAATGACTTGAATGTCGTTTAGTGCTTCATGAATTCGTGTGTTAAATAATGTGCTTACGCTGTATGCTATAAAAAAGATAGTAGGTAAGATAACCAGTATCATAAGTGCTGATTTTAGAATATTTTTTTTAAAATATAAAATAAGAGCTAGCGCTAGCATTATAAAAAAGCCAATTTGACCAGCTCTGCCACCGGTTATAAAAATATTGATCGTCATGGTTGTTAAAAAAAAGAGAGAAATTATTTTAGAAAAGTTGTTTTTATAGCTTTTAACGAAAAATATAAAGTAAATTAACAAAAAAACACTAAAAGCCAAAAATGGGTTGTATGAAATATGGCTCATAAAAGGTGTTGGGTTCAGCATGGTGGAACTTTGAAAAGCTGGGATAATACCAAGCCAAATAAGATATGACAATACTTCCGATAAACTCATGGCTGAGAGAAATGAAATAATATAATATTGGATGTGCTCTTTTTTAACAATAGTAATGAAAACAAGAGGAAGTAATATACGCCATTCTTTACTAACGATATGCAGTCCCCATGTTAAATCTTCACTCCACAATAGACCGATAACATGAACTGCAAAAAAGGCTAAGAAAGCATACGAAATTTTATTCTGATGCATAATCAAGAATTTTTCTTTGAACCGGCCTTCGAGTAGCCATAAAAGGATAATGAGCCCTATAACAGTCGTTCCAATGGATACAGATAGTGGGAATGTAAACCCTAATAAGATCATTAAATAGCTATTTATAGTTGAAATTTTGGTTTGAAATGATGAAAAATTAAGAATGGTCATTTGTAAAGTTCCTCGTATTGATTTTTCCATCTGCGGTGAAACCAAAACCATTCATCTGGTTTTTTCTCAATGGTACGTTGTGTGATATTAGCTTGTGCTTGAATACTATCGATGAGAGATTGTTCACTGTCATCAAGGGGTGGAAGGATTGGATCGTAAAAGGTTAAATCAAAGTGTTCGTGGTCTTGAGTCGTCATAAAGGCAGGAATAATAATACAGTCTGTTTTTTTTGCAAATTGTGCTGCTGCAGGTGTATGCCTTACAAGTTTCCCAAAAAATGGAATGAGGACACCCTCCTTTTCAGCGGTATTTTGATCGACAAGCAAACCTACACTTTCACCGTTTTTAAGAGCTTTGAGTATACCTCGCATTGCGCCTTTCTTATCTAAGAGTGTTACGTTGAAGCGTTGCCTGTTCTTTTCAAGAATGCTATTCATGGCGCAAGAGTCCAGTTCTCTTCCAATAATACTGATAGGTCCAAACTTTGCACCTACGGCTAAAGACATAAGTTCCCAGTTACCATAATGAGCTGTTTGAAATATTACACCTTTCTTGAGTTTTAAAGCTTCAAGGTAGATCTGTTCATTGTGAAAAGTAACTTTTTGAAGTAATTTTTCTTTTGAGATAGTTTGATTTTCTATAAAATCTTTGAGCAAGTAAAGCAAGTTTTTATAGCATTGCTTAATAATTTCAATTTTTCGCTCTTCACTCATGCGGTTTTCAAATGCAAGATCTAAATTTACTTTTGCAATTTTGTTATGTTTTTTATCAATCCTATATCCAATAGCTGCAAAAATATTAATTAAAAATATTAATAAAGACTTTGGAAGTTTTGTTACGAAAAATTTAAATAAGACAAAAGCTGATAAATAAAAAAAGTCTAACACGGAAGTAGTTCCTTCGCTAATGCAATAATTTTTTGAGGATCAATCTGTTGAATGCAAAAATCATGTTTGTTGATGTCTCTTGCATTTATAGCTTTTTCGCAATCTATTGTCAAATTAATAGCCGTTGTAACGGTGTTTCGCATCGAAGGTGTTGGCCCAAAAATGGTAATACTAGGGCACCCTAACGCCCAAGCCATATGTGTGGGGCCACTATCTGCACCAATGACTAACTGGCTATTTTGTACAACGGATTTCAGTTCATCCAAACTCAATTTAGGAAGCATTGTCGCGTTTGTATGATCGCAGATAAACTGTGCATCGTTTTTTTCTGGTTCGCTTCCCCACGCAATAAAACTTTGTACCTGTAAGGCATTGAGAATGCTCACGAAATGCTCTTTGGGATATATTTTACTTTTCCACGATGAGCCTGTGATAACAAGAAGTGTTGGTGCTATTTCATTCACATGCGTTGAAAATAAAAAGGGCTCTTTGTTTTGGATATCGGGTATGCCCATTTTTAGGGCTTCGCATGTAAGCTTGAGATTGCGCATAATGACATTTTCTTCATAGGGAACATGAAAAGAGCTCTTATAAAACAATGCAGCCAGAGGTTCTCGAAGGCTTTGTTTATCAAAACCAATGCAATTTTGACTCAAAATCCGAGATACGATGGCAGACTTGATTAACCCTTGCAGATCTAAAACAAGGTCATAGTGATTTAGCTTAGAGATATTTTTGAGCTTTTGGTATTCTTTAAGAAAATGAAATTTGTTGTTTTTAAGACGTAGAGGATAAATAGTGTGGATATGAGGGTTGTTCTCTAAAATACCCATAAATTTTTCTTCCACAAACCAATCTATTTGGGCATTTGGAATATTTTTTTTAATGTATTGCAAAACAATCATGGCATGAATAATATCACCCAGTGCCGATAGTTTCACAATCGCAATTTTCATTCCGTATCATCCCTTTTTAAATGAGTTAAGTTATAATTTTAACTAAACGTGACTTAAAGGCTGTTCAATGATCTGTGTATTTGACGTCGAGACCATCCCTGATACCAAGCTAATTCGTAATGTTTTGCATCTAGAGGGAGGCGATCTTGAAGTCTCGCTTTTAGCGCAAAAGGAACAAGAAGAAAAAAGTGGCAGTAGCTTTTTACCCCTCTCTTTTCATAAAATTGTGGCAATTTCTGCTGTTATCGCTGATGATTTTGGCATTTTTCGCAAGGTGAGTAGCATTGAGGGAAGCAATGAACATGAGATGATCAAAAACTTTCTAAGCTTCATCAACAAACACAATCCAAAACTTGTAAGTTTTAACGGACGCAGCTTTGATATGCCTCTTTTAATGCTTCGTGCAATGCAGTACAATCTGACGTGTAGTGCTTACTTTGAGCAAGAAAATCGTGAGTTAAATAAAAACAAGTGGGAAAATTACCGTGCACGTTACAGTGATCGTTTTCATGTGGATCTCTTAGACCATCTTTGCGAATTTGGCGCAGTGAGAGGTATGAAGTTAGATCATGTCTGCTCAATGGCAGGACTTCCTGGTAAATACGATGTCCATGGTGATCAAGTGTTGGAGCTTTTCTATGCGGATGAAATCGATACCATCAAGGAGTATTGCGAGAGCGATGTGCTCAATACCTATTGGTTATTTTTAAAGTATGAACTCTTAAAAGGCAACCTCATTATAGAGGATTATCAGCGTGCATTGGCTACAATGCAAGAAAATTTGCGAGTCGAAAAGTCCTATACGGATGTCTTTGGCATCGCAATTGAAGAAGAATTATACAAGGAGAACCATTGAAAACGATATTTAGAGAGTATGACATCAGAGGTATCTACGAAAAAGAGCTTAACGAGCAAACGGTAAAATTGATTGGATATTTTTTAGGAAAACAGATTGTAAAAGTAGGTAAAACAGTTGCCATTGGTTATGACGCGCGTTCACATTCACCGATTTTATGTGAGTATCTTACCAGTGGTTTGAACAAAGCAGGTTGTAAAGTTTTGACTATGGGTCTTGTCGCAACACCTGTGAACTACTTTAGCAATTTTCAAGATTTTGATGGCGTAACCCCTAATGCATCGATTATGATCACTGGTTCGCACAATCCAAGTGAATACAATGGTTTTAAAATCACCATTGATAAAAAGCCCTTTTTTGGCGAAGATATTTATGCCCTTGGTCGAGAGATTATTGCCAATTATGATACAGAAATTGAAGATGATTTAAGTTCTGCATTTGTCAATGCAAAAGAGCGTTATATCGCTTATCTTATCAAAGAGTTTGATCACCTCAAAGGCTTCAATCAACCGTTTGTCTATGACTGTGGAAATGGTGTTGCAGGCGTTGTGGTTCAAGATGTGTTTAAAGCTCTAGGCTTTACATGTAAAGGTTTGTTTACAGATCCAGATGGCACGTTTCCGAATCACCATCCTGATCCAACAGTAGAGAAAAATCTTAAAGACATCAAAAAAGAGCTTGAGGGTGCGTATGCACTTGGGTTTGCGTATGATGGCGATGCCGATAGATTGGCGTTTTTGACCAAACACAACAATGTCAAAGGTGACATCATGGCGATTCTTTTCTCAAGTGCTATGAAAAACCCAACGGTCATTGGCGAAGTGAAATGTTCTCAAGTGATGTACGATGAAATTAATAAGCGTGGCAAGGCGATTATGTATAAAACAGGTCACAGTAACCTTAAAGTGATGATCGCTAAAACCAATGCTGATTTTGCAGCGGAAGTCAGTGGTCACCTTTTCTTCAATGATCGTTATTTTGGTTACGACGACGCTATTTACGCCACACTTCGTATGATTGAAATGGTGAAAAATGGTTTGGACGTGGATGCGGAGATCGCAAAACTTCCTGTCGTTTATTCCACAGAAGAGCTCAAAGTAGAGACGAATGAAAATGACAAGTTCCCTCTTGTTGAAAAAGTCAAAGAGCTTTTGAAAAATCCTCCAAAAGATTTTCCTGCTATTAAAGAAATCGTTGATGTAGATGGCGTTAGGGTTATCTTTAACGATGGTTGGGGCTTAGTACGCGCTAGCAATACAACGCCAGTCCTAGTGACACGTTTTGAATCGACCAATGCGGATAACGCGAAATTGTATGAGAAAAAACTGAACGAGCTTATAGCAACTGCCAAAGCGGAGCTTCACTAACATGAAAGGGATCATTCTAGCAGGAGGAAGCGGTACAAGGTTGTATCCTGTTACTCAAACCATTAGTAAACAACTACTGCCAATTTACGATAAACCGATGATCTATTATCCACTCTCCGTTCTGATGTTAGCGGGGATTAGAGAGATACTTATCATCTCAACACCTCAGGATATTGGTAAGTTTGAAGATCTTTTTGGTGATGGTAGCAGATGGGGACTTTCCCTTTCGTATAAAATTCAACCTAGTCCTGATGGGCTTGCGCAAGCGTTTCTTTTAGGTGAAGAATTTATTGGAAATGAGAGTGTCTGCTTGATCTTGGGTGATAATATCTTCTACGGTCAAGGCTTTACGCCATTGCTTCAAAGCTCAGCCAAACTTGAAAAAGGTGCAATTGTGTTTGGTTATCAAGTCAAAGACCCTCAGCGTTTTGGCGTAGTCGAATTTGATGAAAATCAAAAAGCAATTAGCATTGAAGAAAAACCTCTCAATCCAAAATCATCTTTTGCTGTAACGGGGCTTTATTTTTACGACAACGATGTGATTAAGATCGCTAAAGGAGTGAAACCTTCTCATCGAGGCGAACTTGAAATTACTGATGTCAATGATGCTTACCTCAAACGAGGTGATTTGCAAGTCGAAGTTCTGGGACGTGGTTTTGCATGGCTTGACACGGGCACACATGATAGTCTACTAGAAGCGGGTATGTTTGTCCAAACAATTGAAAAACGTCAAAGTTTTAAAATCGCATGTTTAGAAGAAATCGCTTATAACTACGGATGGATTAGTAAAGAACAAGTCCTTGAGATTGCTAAGCCACTGAGCAAAAATGGTTACGGTGAATATCTGAAAGAGTTGGTTAAATGAGTAGAAAAAATATTTTAGTCACGGGTTGTGCGGGCTTTATCGGCTCAAATTTTGTGCCGTATTTTTTAGAGAAATATCCTGAATATCATTTGATAAATTTGGATCTTTTAACGTATGCAGGTAATTTAGACAATCTAAGTGAAGTTGAAAACAGTGAGCGATACACTTTCGTTCAAGGTGATATTTGTGATCGAACTTTGGTTGAATCCATCTTTGAAGAATATAATATCCAAGGAGTGATTCACTTTGCAGCCGAATCGCATGTCGATAATTCGATTAAAAATCCAGGTGTTTTTATAGAGACAAATGTGAATGGAACATTTACGCTTATCGATGTAGCATACAAGTACTGGATGGAAAAACCTTTTGTACTTTCGGAAGGGTATGAAGAGTGTCGCTTTCATCATATCTCCACCGATGAGGTTTATGGAACACTCGGTGCAACGGGCTTGTTCACAGAAATGACCTCTTATGCACCAAATTCACCGTATTCAGCAAGCAAGGCGAGTTCAGATATGATCGTTAGGGCATATCATCACACCTATGGTATGAATACTGTTATCACCAATTGTTCCAATAACTATGGACCAAAACAACATGATGAAAAACTAATTCCTACAATTATACGAAAAGCTCTCAATAACCAAAAAATTCCTATTTATGGGGACGGTAAAAATATTCGTGATTGGCTCTATGTCTTAGATCACTGTAAAGGGATAGATTTAGTTTTTCATGAAGGCAATTCAGGGGAGACTTATAATATTGGTGGTAGAAATGAGCGAGATAATCTCTATATCGCTCATAAGATTTGTGAGATTTTAGATACGCTTAAACCACAAGAAGGGTCTTATAAAGAGTTAATCACTTTCGTGGAAGACAGAGCAGGGCACGATAGACGCTATGCCATTGACGCTACAAAGATTGAGACAAAACTAGGTTGGGAAGCAGAAGAAAACTTCGAAAGTGGAATTCTTAAAACGATCATCTGGTATATTGAAAAATATAAGCAAGAAGCGTAAATGAGACGTTTAATTATACTTTGGTTAATGCTTGCAACGATGATGTTTGCGGCTAAGCCAGAGCTAATGCTGCTCAAAGAGTGGGACGGACAAGATGTTTCAGGGTGGCTTATGAGTGAAAAAATGGATGGAGTACGAGCGTATTGGGATGGACAAAAGCTCATATCAAGAGGAGGTATTGAACTCTCGCCTCCTGCTTGGTTTACAGAAGGGTTCCCTCCCTTCGCTGTGGATGGTGAGTTATGGAGTAAACGAGGTGATTTTGAAAATATTATCTCTATTGTCAAGAAAAAAGAGCCGCATGATGGATGGAAAAATATCGCTTTTTATGCGTTTGATGTTCCTCATGAAAATGGTGGATTGATCCAGCGTTTAGTGAAGTTAGAGTATTATTTAAAATTGAATCAAGCGGATTATTTAAAAGTAGCAAAACAGATTACTTGTAAAGATGAAGAGCATTTGAAAAGTTTTTTTCAAGAGATCGAAAAAGGCGGTGGAGAGGGGGTTGTTGTTCGCAATCCTGACACTAAATATGTTACTAAACGTGATCCTTCATCTTTAAAAATAAAGAGTTTTCACGATGCCGAGTGTGAAGTGGTTGAGCATCACAAGGGTGAAGGTAAATACAAAAACAGCTTTGGTTCGCTTACATGTAAAACGGATGAAGGTATCATGTTCGATATAGGATCTGGTTTTAGCGACGCTGAGCGTAAAAATCCTCCTGCTATTGGTTCAAAAATTACGTATAAATTTCAAGAAATAACCAAAGGCGGTAAGCCACGATTTCCTGTTTATATGAGAATGAAAGAAGAGATATAAAGATGAGAATTTAATGAAAATAACCATTGTTGGAACAGAGTATTTCGGGCTTTCTAACGGTATTTTATTGGCATAGTATCACGAAGTCGTCGCACTTGACATTATTCTTGACAAAAGAGCCATGATTAATCAAAAAATTTCTCCGATTGAAGATAGAGACAGATTTAAGAGTATTTGAGCGAAAAACCGCTTTATTTTAAAGCAACGCTCGCGATAAACAAGAGGCGTATCAAAATGCTGAATTTATCATTATTACAACACCCACAGATTATGATCCTGAAACCAATTACTTCAATGCAAAATCTATAGAGTGTCATTAAAAATCTCAATGAATTCAAAACAATGTGCAATGCCATCGTCTCCACTTGTTTCTCTCTTTAACTGTTGAGGGCGTCAAAGAAAAGGTTTATGTTAGAGATCTTTTTTGGAAGGATTAGAAGAAAAATGAAAGAAAAAATCCTCATTACAGGTGATACAGATTACATCGCTAGTTATGTTACTATACTACCTTTGATACCAAAACGCAGAAATTGTTATTGTAGATTAGTACAGCTGTCTACCCGTATTTCTAAAAATGATCTTAGAATGTACTACTAAGAGGAAAAGTATGTTTATTTTTGAAAATGACTATGTAAGATTAGATGGAATAGGGATTGAAATTATATTCATGTGGATGATTTAGTAAGTGCACATATTGATACGATGGTGTATCTTTATTCGTAAGAAAGTGATATTTTTAATGTTGGATACTTAAAAGTTTACAGGGTTAAAGTAGTGATTCAAACTACATTGTTCAAAGTTAAATAGATTGTTAGCCAAAGACCTGAAGGTGATCCTGCCATATTTGTGACAAACATCAACAAGCTTATCAGCAAAATGCAATGGAATCCTAAGTATAATTGTATAGAGTTTATTTGTAAAAGTGCGTATGCATGGGAGAAAAAATTGATTAATCTTATTTTATGCGGTGGTAGTGGTACGAGACTTTGGCCATTAAGCCGTACATTGATGCCAAAACAATTTGTAAAACTTTTTAATAATAAATCGCTTTTTCAGCTCACAACAGAGCGAAACGCTGCTGTGTGTGATAATCAATTTATCGTCTCCAATAGTGAACAGTATTTTTTGGCATTTGATCAATTAGAAGAGCTACATAAAACAAATAATCGTTATTTACTTGAACCTATTGGTCGTAATACGGCTCCCGCTATTGCACTTGCATGTATGGCTTTAGAAGGTGAAGAAATCGTGCTGGTTACACCAAGTGATCATCTTATTAAGGATCAAATAGCGTATGAAAAAGCGATTGCCGAAGCAGAATCTTTGGCAAAAAAGGGTTTTTTAGTCACCTTTGGCATTAAACCCACATTTGCGGAAATAGGCTTTGGCTATATCGAAACGGATGGAAAAAATGTAAAAGCTTTTCATGAAAAACCAGACAAAATAACAGCAGAAACGTATGTCACTGCAGGGAATTACTATTGGAACAGTGGCATGTTTTGTTTTAGTGCGAGTATTTTTTTAAGTGAACTTGAAAAATATGCACCACAAATTTTTCTGACATGTAAAAAAGCGTATGAAAATGCTAAAAATAATGGCATGATTCGTATCCTTCATGAGGATATGATAGCAATTCCAGAAGACAGCATAGACTATGCGGTAATGGAAAAAAGCCAAAAAGTGAAAGTCATCCCAAGTGATATAGGTTGGAGTGATGTGGGAAGCTTTGATGCACTTTGTAACGAGTTAGATAATGATGATAAAAATAATTTTATCATGTCTTACAAACATGTGAGTCTCATTGATGTTCATGATTTGATTGTCATTGACACCGAAGATGCCCTGTTGATTAGTCAAAAAGGAAGCTCACAGCAGGTCAAAGAGATTGTGATGCAACTGAAAAAAGACAATTCTGAATTGGCCAAAACGCATAAAACGACTTATCGGCCATGGGGAACATACAGTGTTTTAGAAGATAGACCTGGCTATAAAATTAAACAAATTATGGTTAAACCAGGCTGCCGATTGAGCTTACAAAAACATTTTCACCGGAATGAGCACTGGATTGTTGTGAGTGGAACGGCTACGGTTCAAGTAGAAGATAAAACATATATCGTAAGGGAAAATGAATCAACCTATATCAAATCAGGTGAAATACATCGTCTTTCAAATCAGGGTAAAATTCCTATTGTGCTAATTGAAGCTCAAGTGGGAAGTTATACAGGCGAAGATGATATCGTAAGAATAGAAGATGATTATAAAAGGGAAAGTATATGAGTCAAAAAGTTGCATTAATTACTGGAATTACAGGACAAGATGGAAGTTATTTAGCAGAGTTTTTACTTAAAAAAGGATATATTGTACATGGTATTAAACGAAGAAGTTCGCTTTTTAATACTGATAGAATAGACCACCTTTATCAAGACCCACATGAAAAAAATGTTAAATTGTATTTACATCATGGTGATATGACTGATAGCATGAATCTCACACGTATTATTCAAGAGGTTCAACCTGACGAAATCTATAATTTGGCAGCGATGAGTCATGTACACGTTAGTTTTGAAACACCTGAATATGTTGCAAATGCCGATGGTACTGGGACACTTCGTATTTTAGAAGCAGTTAAACTTTTAGGATTAATGCATAAAACACGTATCTATCAAGCAAGTACTTCAGAACTGTATGGAAAAGTGCAAGAAACGCCTCAAAAAGAGACAACACCTTTTTATCCTCGAAGTCCTTATGCTGTAGCTAAAATGTATGCCTATTGGATTACGGTGAATTACCGTGAAGCGTATGGGATGTTTGCATGTAATGGTATTTTATTTAACCATGAATCTCCTGTACGTGGTGAGACATTTGTAACACGCAAAATCACGCGTGCTGCTTCTAAAATTGCACTTGGGCTTCAAGATAAACTTTATCTTGGAAATCTTGATGCTAAGCGTGACTGGGGGCATGCAAAAGATTATGTGCGTATGATGTGGATGATTCTTCAAGCAGACGAACCAGAAGACTGGGTTATTGCGACGGGTACAACTACAATGGTACGTGATTTTGTACGCATGGCATTTGGATATTGTGGTATTGCATTGGAATTTAAAGGCGAAGGCGTCAATGAAATAGGCTATGTTAAATCATGTTCTAATCCTTTGTATCAAATTGAAATTGGTAAAGAAGTTGTTGCGGTTGATCCACGTTACTTTAGACCAACAGAAGTTGATTTATTATTAGGAGATCCAACAAAAGCCAATACAAAATTGGGTTGGAAACCAGAATATGATCTTAAAATGTTAGTTGATGACATGATGAAATCTGATCTCAAGTTGATGACAAAAGATGTTTACCTCAAAGAAGGTGGTTATAAAATTATGAGTTATTTTGAATAAGGATTAACATACAATGAAAATCCTTATTACAGGTGCGCAAGGTATGGTAGGAAAAAATATTGCTGAATTTTTTTCTTCTTTATCTTTCGATCTTTTAACACCATCACATGAAGAACTTGATTTATTAGATAAACAGAATGTAGAGAAATACTTAAAATTACATATGCCAGATATGGTCATCCATTGTGCTGGAATTGTAGGTGGCATTCAAGCAAACATGGCTAATCCTGTTAAATTTTTAGTAGAAAATACTCAAATAGGAATGAATATTATTTTATCTTCGTATGAGGTTGGAATTAAAAAATTTCTCAATATGGGTAGTTCATGTATGTATCCTCGCGATGCTAAAAATCCCTTATCTGAAGATTTGATTTTAAGAGGAGAGTTGGAACCTACCAATGAGGGATATGCTTTAGCAAAAGTAACATCTACGAGATTGTGTGAGTACATTAATAGAGAGAATCAAATCTTTCAGTATAAAACTATTATTCCTTGTAACCTTTATGGACGATATGATAAGTTCAATCCAAAACACTCTCATATGGTTCCGGCAGTAATCAAAAAAATACATGAAGCAAAAATAAATAATAAAATGACTTTAGATATTTGGGGTGATGGAGAGGCAAGAAGAGAGTTTATGTTTGTTGGAGACTTGGCAGATTTTACGTATTATGCGCTTAAAAACTTTGATGTTATGCCGCAAAATATAAACGTTGGCTTAGGGCATGACTACACTATAAATGAATATTATAGAGCCATTGCAAATGTTATAGGCTATACGGGTAATTTTATACATGATTTGTCAAAACCTATAGGGATGAAACAAAAGCTAATTGATGATTCAAAATTACAAAATTTTGGATGGAAATATAAAACTTCACTAGAAGACGGTATTAAAAAAACGTATGAATATTATTTAAATGAGGTATTTGATGGTAAATAGTTATCCATTGGCAACATCAACATGGGATGAAAAAGAGTTAGAAGCAATACAATCTGTTATTAAGAGAGATATGTACACAATGGGCTCATCGGTTTCTCAATTTGAAAAAGATTTTTCTGAGTTTATTGGTCGGAAGTATAGCGTTATGGTGAGCTCTGGCTCTACCGCCAATCTTATTGCAACAGCGGCATTGTTTTATACAAAAAATCCAAAATTAAAGAGAGGTGATGAGGTAATTGTTCCCGCTGTATCATGGTCAACAACATATTATCCTCTCCATCAATATGGTTTGAAACTCAAATTTGTTGATATTGATTTGGAAACTTTAAATTATGATTTAACTGCTCTAGAGGGAGCAATTAGTGATAAAACAAAAATGATTATGGTTGTAAATCTTCTTGGAAATTCAAATGATTTTGATGTTATTAATGAAATGATTAAAGACAAAAATATTTTGCTTTTAGAAGACAATTGTGAGTCAATGGGTGCTGAATACAATGGAAAACAAACAGGAACATTTGGAATTATGGGAACATTCTCCACTTTCTTTTCGCATCATATGGCGACAATGGAAGGTGGCTTTGTTACAACGGATGATGAAGAACTCTATCACATTTTACTTTGTTTGAGAGCGCATGGTTGGACACGTAATCTTCCAAAAGAAAATCATGTAGTTTCTAAAAGTGATGACTGGTTTACTGAATCTTTTCGATTTGTTTTACCAGGGTACAATGTAAGGCCTGTTGAGATGAGTGGGGCTATTGGCATCGAACAATTGAAAAAATTGCCAGATTTCTTAGCGCAAAGAAGAGAAAATGCAAACTTATTTAGAAATTTTTTTAAAGATCATTCTGATTTTATGATTCAAAAAGAGATCGGTCATAGTTCATGGTTTGGGTTTTCACTGATCATAAAACCAACTTCAAAACGCAAAAGAGTAGATGTTGTTCAAAAACTTATGGATAACAAAATAGATTGTAGACCTATTGTAACAGGAAATTTTACTAAAAATGAAGTGATGAAATACTTTGATTATTCTATTTATGATGAACTAAAAAATGCTGATTATTTACACGAAAATGGATTGTTCATTGGGAACCATCAAATGAATTTAGAACAAGAAATTAAATTTTTGGCGGAGGTTTTGCAATGAAAGTAGTCTTGTTAGCTGGCGGTTATGGAACACGTATTTCAGAAGAGACAGACCTTAAGCCAAAACCAATGGTAGAGATTGGTGGAAAGCCCATATTATGGCATATTATGAAGATTTATTCCCATTATGGTTTTAATGAATTTGTCATATTACTTGGCTATAAAGGCTATTACATTAAAGAATATTTTGCCAATTATTTTTTACATCAAAGTGATGTGACTATTGATCTTCAAACCAATAGTATGGAAGTGCATAACAATACCAGTGAGCCATGGAAAGTAACACTTGTCGATACAGGTCTTGATACAATGACTGGTGGGCGTATAAAACGAGCAGAAAAGTATATAGGAAATGAGTCTTTTTTATTGACATATGGAGATGGTGTGAGTGATATTGACATCGAAAAAACGGTAGCTTTTCACAAACAACATGGGAAAGCGCTTACGATGTCAGCTATTCAGCCAGAAGCTAGATTTGGAAATCTTGCGATTGATGAGCAGATGAATATTAAAAGCTTTATTGAAAAACCAAAAACAGAAGCCGGCTGGATCAATGGAGGTTTTTTTGTCTGTTCTCCAAAAATTTTTGATTATGTGAGTGAAGATGAAAATTGTGTGTTTGAGCAAACTCCTCTGCAAAATCTTGCCAAAGATGGTGAAATGTTTGCTTATCAGCACGAAGGATTTTGGCAACCAATGGATACTCTTCGGGATAATCAAAAACTAAATAAACTCTGGAAAGAGGACAAAGCACCATGGAAAGTTTGGTAATGAAACATCTTTTTGGAGGCATCTATAAAGATAAAACTATTTTAGTGACGGGACATACGGGCTTTAAAGGATCTTGGCTTGTGTATTGGCTAAAGCAAATGGGTGCTAACGTCATAGGCTATTCTTTAGAAGCACCTACCCAACCAAATCATTTAGCATTGCTTGACCTTGATATGATATCTATTGCAGGCGATATAAGAGATTTAGAAAAGCTTGAACAAACATTTGCAACGTATAAGCCAGATATTGTTTTTCACCTAGCAGCGCAAGCATTAGTTAGGCCTTCTTATGCAAATCCAATTGAAACCTACGAAACGAATGTGATAGGAACGCTGAAAGTTTTTGAAGTGTGTCGTAAACATCAGGTTAAAGCAATTGTAAATATTACCAGTGATAAAGCCTATGAAAACAGAGAATGGGTGTGGGGGTATCGCGAGAATGACCCTATGGGTGGGTATGATCCGTATAGTTCTTCTAAAGGGTGCGCTGATCTATTAGCAACTTCTTATCGCAATTCTTACTTTAATTCTAGTGAGTATAAACACACACATCATACTCTTTTAGCAACGTGTCGTGCAGGTAATGTGATTGGTGGTGGTGACTGGGCACAAGATAGATTGATGACTGATATTATGGTATCCGTTAGTCAAGGTAAAAAAGTGAGTATTCGTAACCCCAAAGCAACAAGACCTTGGCAACATGTCCTTGAGCCTTTGAGTGGGTATTTGCATATTGGGCAAAAATTGCTTGAAGAACAAGTTGAATTTGCAGATGCATGGAACTTTGGACCAAGTGATGAAGGAAGTATTTGTGTTGAAGAAGTTGTTTTACATGTAAAACAGCATTGGGATAAAATTGACTATGAGATTAATCAAACTCCAAATCAACTTCATGAAGCCAATTTATTAAAATTAGATTGTTCCAAAGCCCATATCAAGCTTCATTGGAAAGATGTGTGGGAGAGTGAGAAGACATTTGAAAAGACTGTAAAATGGTATAAAGCTTTTTATGAAAAAAATGAACTTTTGACACAATATGATTTGAAAAATTATGTGAAAGATGCACAAGAAAAAAAGATTGAGTGGAGTAAAGCATGAAAATCAGAGTTGCAGATTATTTAACACAAAAGCTTGCTAAAGTTAGTGGTAATAAGCTTTTTATGATTACTGGCGGAATGATTATGCATTTAACAGATGCTGTTTATAAACAAAAAGATACTTTAGATACTTATTTTTTTCATCATGAACAAGCTGCAACAATGGCTGCGGAAGCGTATGCTAGATATTCTAAAAAAATTGGTGTTGTTTATGTGACAGCAGGACCTGCAGCACTTAATACTTTAACAGGTGTTGTTGGTGCATATGTTGATCGTTCCCCTTGCATTATTGTTTCTGGTCAATCTAAGGTTGAACAAGTACATGTAACAACTCCCCGACAATTTTCTTTACAAGGGTTTAATACACTACCAATTTTTGAGCAAGTAACGAAGTTTGCAGTTATCCTAGATGACATTAGTAAAATAAAATATAATATTGAAAAAGCTATTTTTATAGCTCATCAAGCACCCTTTGGTCCCGTATGGATTGAATGTCCTATTGATATACAAGGAGCTATCTTTGATCCTGACTTATATGATAGCTTTGAGCCAGATCAAGAATTATTAAAAAATCAATCATGTAATATTGAGCTGATTATTCAAGAATTGAATAAAGCGAAAAGACCGGTTATCTTGATGGGTGCTGGAGTACAACAAGCTGATGCAATACAAGAAGCAAATGAGATAGCTAATACATTTGGAATTCCTATCGTGACGACAAGAATGGGCATGGATATTTTAGATCATGAACATCCAAATTTTATAGGAAGGCCTGGAACATATGGAGATAGGGCCGGGAATTTTGCTGTGCAAAATTCCGACGTATTGCTTGTTTTAGGTTCTCGTTTAAGTATTGGACTCATTGGGCATGATTATCAAGCTTTTGCACCAAATTCTAAAATAATTCTTGTCGAGATTGATCCAAAAGAATTTGAAAAACCTTCTGTTGATAAGGCTATTAAAATATTGTGTGATGTGAAAGTGTGTATGAAATCTCTTTTGAAGAATTTTCAACCAAATCAAGAATCATATATCGGATGGTTGAAAAAAAATCAAGAATGGAAGAATAAGTATCCAGTTGACCTCTTGGAATATATGAATGAAACAGAAGGCGTTAATTCTTATCACTTCATGAGAGTTTTTTCAGAAACTTTAGATAAAAATGCCGTCATTGTGACAGATACAGGTTCATGTTTTCATGTTCATGCACAAGCATTTAAAGTTAAGTTTGGACAAAGGCATATCATCACAGGTGGACTTTCGACAATGGGATATAGCCCCGCTTCTATTGGTGTAGCTTCATTGGCTAAAGATGAAGGGAAAGACGTTTATTGTATTAGCGGAGATGGCTCTATCCAAATGAATTTGCAAGAATTTCAAACAATTGCACATTATCATTTGCCAGTAAAAACAATTATCTTAAATAACAATGGTTATCTTCTCATTCGACATACTCAAAATAATTTTATGGAAGGTCGACTCATAGGAGAAAGTAGTGCAACAGGATTGTCTACTCCATCTATGGAAAAAGTGGCTACTTTGTATGGAATTAAATATATATGTTTATCGAATATCTTTGAAATGAATGAAAAGATAAAAGAGCTTATTGATTATACTGGTCCTGTTATTTTTGAAGTCATGACGCCAGAAAATCAATTATTGATACCTAGGGTTGCTTCTAAGAAATTAGATGATGGGAAAATGATTTCTATGCCTTATGATGATATGTTTCCTTTCTTGGCAAGAGAAGAATACGAAGCTAATATTCACATGGAGTCTTAATTGATGAAGTTCAAAGTTGCAATTTTAGGTACAGGCAATATAGGCACTGATTTATTAATTAAAATTTCTAGATCACCTTATTTACAATGTACTTTGTTTGCAGGCAGGAATTTAAGTTCTAAAGGAATGTTAAAAGCCATGTCTTTAGGTATTACTTTAAGTGATAGAGGAATAGATGCCATTCTTGAAAATCCAGAATGTTGTGATTTGGTATTTGATGCGACATCTGCATCAAGCCATAAAATACATGCCCCTATTTTAAAACAACTTAATAAAATTGTTATTGATTTAACTCCTGCAAAATTGGGATTATTTACTATTCCAGCTGTTAATTTGGACGAAGCTTTAAAATATGATAATCTGAATATGATCACATGTGGTGGTCAAGCCTCAATTCCTATAGCATATGCCATTAGTAAAGTTGTAAGTAGTATAGAGTATATTGAGCTTGTATCAACAATTGCATCAAAAAGTGCTGGACCTGGTACGAGAGCAAATATAGATGAATATATTGAAACGACTGAAAAAGCATTGTCTCATTTTACGGGCGCTCAAAATGTAAAAGTTATTATAAATTTAAATCCAGCTCAACCTAGTATTGATATGAATACAACAATTTATTTAAAAATAAATAATCCTGATATGGATTTAATTTCTTCTGAGATAAAAAAAATGGTAGTGATTATTCAATCCTATGTTCCAGGCTATTTTCTAGCCCTTGAACCAGTATACGATAATGGTTTAGTCATTTTATCTATTAAGGTACAAGGCTTAGGTGATTATCTTCCAAAATATGCAGGAAACTTGGATATTATTAATTCTGCCGCAATAGCATTAGCTGAGGAATTTGCAAAAAATAAAGAGGTTTGCCTATGATACATAAAATCAATCTTTATGATGTTACATTGAGAGATGGTTCTCATGCTATTTCTCATCAGCTTTCAATTTCTCAAGTAGATGAATATACAAAAGCGATAGATACAACAGGTGTATACGCTATAGAAGTTGGGCATGGCAATGGATTAGGAGCATCTTCTGTTCTTGTTGGCCAAAGTCAACTAAGCGATGAAATTCTTATTAAAACAGCGAAAAATAATTTACAACATACGAAATTGGGTATTCATGTTATACCTGGATTTGCGACAATTAAAAAAGATATAGAAAAAGCTTTATCTTGGGGTGTTGATATTGTTCGTGTTGCGAGTCATTGTACTGAAGCTGATATTACAGAGCGTCATCTTGGGTATGTTCGAGAAAAAGGGAAAGAAGCTTATGGGCTTTTAATGATGAGTCATATGGCAAGTCCTGAGATTTTACTTGATGAAGCTATTAAGATGCAAACATATGGAGCAGAAGCGATTGTTATTTTAGATTCAGCAGGTAGCTATTTGCCAGATGACGTCAAAGCAAGAATTACTCTCTTATCACAAAATCTCAATGTCCCTGTAGGTTTTCATGCACATAACAATTTGGGATTAGGAATTTCAAACTCTCTTGTTGCTATCGAGGCAGGTGCTCAGATTATTGATGGTGCAACAAAAGGGTTTGGAGCTGGAGCTGGCAATGCACAAATGGAAGTTTTAGCAGCAGTTCTTCAAAAAATGAATTATAAAACCAATGTTGATTTATATAGGCTATTGGACGTAGCAGATTTGGTAGAAAAAGATTTGATTAAAGAACCAATTACTATTTCATCTTTAAGTATTGTTAGCGCTATAGCAGGTGTCTTTTCTGGTTTTTCTAAACATGTTAAGAGAATTGCTAAAGAGTTCAATGTCGATCCGCGAGATATTTTTATGGAGCTTGGAAAACAAAAAGTAGTTGCTGGACAAGAAGATACTATTATCGATATAGCACTTAAATTACAAAAAAGGATTTGATTTGTTGACTTTAACAGAAAAAGATATTTCAAATCTTGAAAAATTAAAAAATAAAGCAATTTTAATTACCGGGGGTAGTGGCTTTATTGGCACATGGTTAATACAGTTATTGATATGGTTAAATGATAAATATCATTTTAATGTTAAACTATATCTTATTGCAAGGCATGCTACGGGGGCACTAGATACTTTCATTGATAGTCGTCAAGATATTATTTTTATCCAAGATGATATCAGAAATATTCGTGAGTTTCCTAAAGATATTGTCTATATTATTCATGCTGCAAGTTCTCCAGATAATAGAATTTATATGTCTAATCCTATAGAATCTATGAATATCATTACAGATGGTACGAAAAATACCATGGAAAATGCTTTATTACTAGAAAAATTAGAGAAAATCGTACACCTTAGTTCAGGACAGATTTATGGTACGTTGGATAGTCATAATATTACCGAAAATGATTTTGGAAAATTAAATTGTAACAGTATAACAGCAATATACCCTGAAGCAAAAAGATATGCTGAAACACTTGTTAATGCGTACAGAAGCTTACATAAACTCCCTATTGTTCAAGTCCGGCCATTTTCTTTTATAGGACCTTTCATGAGTCTCAATAAACCTTGGGCTATCAATAGTTTTATAAGAGATGTGCTGAAAACAAAAAATATTCGAATTTTAGGAAACGGAAAACCTATCAGAAGTTATATGTATCCAACCGATATGGCATTATGGATCTTGAATATGTTAGCAAATGGTAAAAATGGTGCTGCATACAACTTGGGTAGCGATATGGGAATATCTCTTGAAGAAGTTGCCCTAAAAATAAAAAATATTGTTGGAAGTAGCGTCAGTATTGAAACTCTAAATATGAATGATGATTGTTCTGAATTTGTTCCTAATATTGATTATGCTAGACGTGAATTAGGGTTGGATATCGCTGTTCATATTGATGATGCTTTGCTAAAATCTATACAGTGGTTTGAGAAGAATTTAGTATGAATATTTTCGTAACAGGCTCCAATGGTTTTATTGGTTCTAATCTTAAAGAATATCTTTTGCAACATTACAATTATGTGCTTCTTACACCATCGAGTGGAGAGCTTGATCTAAGTGATGAAAAAGCAGTAGATAAGTATGTTTTAGAGAATAAAATAGATATTATAGTGCATACCGCTAATCGTGGTGGTGGACGTGATACCGTTGATATGAAAAGCGTTACAGAGTACAATTTGCGAATTTTTTTCAATATTGCTAAACATGAAAAAAACGTAAAGAAAATCATCTCTTTTGGCAGCGGTGCTGAGTATGGCAAACATAAACCCATTGTTTATGCAAAAGAAGAAGATTATTTGGATGCATTGCCACTAGATGAATATGGATTTTATAAGTCTATTGCATCACGATATATTGAGAGATCTCAAAATATCGTGCAATTACGGATTTTTGGTGCATATGGTGAATATGAAAACTATCGTTATAAGTTCATTTCAAATGCAATTGTTAAAAATCTTTTGCGCTTACCAATCAGCATTAATAAAAATGTCTATTTTGACTATATTTATGTCGATGATTTAGTTAGAATGATCGACTTCGTTATCCATAAGGATCTAAAAGAGAAGATTTACAATGTTACGACTGGAGATAAAATTGATCTTATTTCATTGGCAAATTTAGTGAATGAAGTCAGTGATTTTAAATCGGAGATCAGAATTATCAACGATGGACTGAATCATGAGTATACGTCTAGCAATGAGCGTCTTTTAAAAGAGATCGGAGATTTTCAATTTACATCTCATGAAAATGCGATAGTCAAGATGAGATCTTATTTTCAAGAAAATTTGGATAAATTAGATATACAAACAATCAAAGAAGATCCGTATCTAAAAGCAATAGATACAATGTGGAAAGGGAAATAATGACAAAAGAGCAACAACTCAAACAAGAAATTTTAGAAAAAACCAAAGAGTATTATGACTTAGTGCATAAAAAAAACCAAACTAAACCCTTTGTTGCAGGGCAAAGTCGGGTAAATTATGCAGGGCGTGTCTTTGATGAAAAAGAGATGGTCAATCTTGTGGATAGTTCGCTTGATTTTTGGTTAACGTATGGGGATTACTCTAAAAAATTTGAAAAAGAGTTGGCAAAGTTTTTACATGTAAGATGGGCATTTTTGGTCAATAGTGGCAGTTCTGCCAATTTATTGGCGTTTTATACTTTAACATCACCTCTTTTAAAAGAACGACAAGTCAAACGAGGTGATGAAGTCATCACCGTAGCTGCTGGTTTCCCAACAACGGTTGCACCCATTGTTCAATACGGCGCAGTACCTGTATTTGTGGATATGGAACTTAAACATTTTAATATTGATGTTAGTCAGTTAGAACAAGCATTGAGTCCAAAAACAAAAGCAGTGATGATAGCGCATACTTTAGGAAATCCTTTTAATATTAAGGCTGTGAAAGCATTTTGTGATAAACACAATCTATGGCTCATCGAAGATAACTGTGATGCGCTTGGCTCAACCTATGATGGTAAACCAACAGGTACATGGGGTGACATAGGAACAAGCAGTTTTTATCCTCCACACCATATGACGATGGGAGAAGGTGGCGCGACGTATACTGACAATCTACTTCTCAAAAAGATTATGCTTTCCATGCGTGATTGGGGAAGAGACTGTTGGTGTGAAAGTGGTGTTGATAATACCTGTGGATGCCGTTTTACGCAACAATTTGGAACTCTTCCAACAGGATATGACCATAAATACGTGTATAGCCATTTTGGATTTAATCTCAAAGTATCTGATATGCAAGCCGCTGTTGGGTGTGCACAACTAGAGAAGTTTCCCAGTTTTGTTGAAAAGCGAAAAGAGAATTTTAAAAAGCTCTATGAGGGTCTTAAAGATGTTCAAGAATTAACCTTGGTTGAGCTGCAACCCCTTAGTGATCCTAGCTGGTTTGGTTTTATGATGACTTTAAAAGAAGGCGTGAAATTTTCACGTAATGAATTGGTTGAATATTTGGAGAACAACAATATACAAACACGCAATCTTTTTGCAGGTAATATGCTAAGACATCCAATGTTTGACGCACTTGAAAAAGATAAAGAGTATAGAGTGATTGGAACGTTACCTCATACTGATAAGATTATGAATGATAGTTTCTGGATTGGATTATACCCTGGTATGGGTGATGAGGCTATCCATTATATGATTACTAAAATTAGAGAATTTATCGCCCTGTGAAAATACTATATGTTGATTTAAAATATGACTATGGCATTAAAGAGCGTGGACGTAATATAATAGGACAAGATGGATTTATAAATTCTCTGCAAATATTAGGTCATATCGTTGAGACATTTTATTACGATGACTATTTATCTGGCGATTTAAAAAAGCTTCAAGAAGATTTGAAAAATAAAGCAGATAGATTATTGCCAGATTTAATCTTTTTTTCATTATTTCAAGAGCAGTTTGAAATCGAAACATTAAATTATTTAAAGTCTAGATTTACTACTATAAACTGGTTTGGTGATGATCAATGGCGATTCGATAGTTTCACATCGCATTATGCACCTTATTTTACATATTGCGTTACAACTGATAAGTTTTCTATAACTAAATATAAAGCTTTAGGACAGAACAATATTATTTATAGCCAATGGGCAGCTATTAATAACCATCAAATTCCAGAATTTTCTGGTTATCTTTACGATGTATCATTTGTTGGAGGGTTTCATCCTTATCGAAAATGGTTTATTGAGACATTGCAAAAACGAGGGTTACATGTAAAAGTATTTGGCAATGGATGGGAAAATGGTTCATTAAGCGCGGAAGCCATGAATAGAGTTTTTGCTAATTCTAAAATCAATTTAAACCTTTCTAACAGTAATAGTTTTGATTTGCGGTATTTATTGAGTCATTGGAAAGCGCTTCCTTTATTAATGAGAAGTAAAAAAAGCGCAAGTCAAATTAAAGCTAGAAATTTTGAAATTCCTTATTTTAATGGATTTCAATTAACAGACTACGTCCCTTGTATCGAGGATTATTTTGATATTGGGAAAGAGATTGTCTGTTATAAAGATGTTGATGAGGCTGAATTATTAATTCGTTATTATTTAGAAAATAATGAGGAGCGAGAAAATATTAAAAATTCTTCTCATAATAGGTCTGTTTTAGAACATGGATATATTCATAGACTCCGCATGGTTCTGGATCAAATACAATGAAGAAAGCATGTATAGTAGTCTCTACGGCCTATCAAGATAATAAACTTTTTGATTTAAAAGACAATATGATCAATCGAGATAATTGCATGTATCCATTTTATCTTTTAAAACAGAAATTTAAGGAAAATGGGTATGATTTGACAACTCAGGACATTTATTCTATCGATGATTCTGAAATAGTACTGTATAATGAAATGCCATTAACATTGCCATTAGAGGATAATTATAAAAAATCGTATTTATTACTTTTCGAAAGTGAACTTATAAAACAAAATAATTGGGACTTAGCTAAACATCAACATTTTAATAAAATTTTTACATGGCATGATGATTTTATTGACAACAAAAAGTATTTTAAAATGAATTTTTCTCAAGAAATTTCACAAAATATTCATAAAGATTTAAGTCAAAAACAAAAACTTTGTACTTTAGTTGCAGGGAATAAAAAAGTTAAACATCCTTTAGAACTTTATACTAAACGCTTAGATGCTATTAAATGGTTTGAAAAATATCATCTTGATGATTTTGATTTTTATGGGATAGGTTGGGACGACTATACACATGAAAATAAGTATATAAGATTTTTATTCAAAAAATTAAAAATTTTGAAATTATTTAAACCTCATTATGCAAGTTATAAAGGAAAAATAAAGTCTAAAAAAGAAGTTCTAGAAAAGTATAAATTTGCTATTTGTTATGAAAATGCACGAGATATACCTGGTTATATTACTGAAAAGATTTTTGATTGTTTTTTTGCTGGATGCGTGCCGATTTACTGGGGAGCAAACAATATAACAGAACACATCCCAAAAGAGTGTTTTATCGATAAAAGAAATTTTGAAACTTATGAAGAGTTATATTTCTACATATCAAATATGGATAAAAAAACTTATATAAACTATTTAAATAGTATTAAATTATTCTTAAATAGCGATAAAGCATATGTATTTAGTAGTGAATATTTTGCTAAAACTATTGTGAATAACATTGGATAAAGAATGCTTTTAACACTAGGTTTACCTGTTTATAATGGTGATAAATGTATTGGGAACACAATAAAAAGTATAATACAGGCATTACAAAAAATTTCTTGCCATGATTCATTGATTGAGATTTTAGTTTCCGATAATGCGTCATCAGATAATACACAAGACATTGTTCGTTCTTTTATGCAAAGTGGTATAAAAATACAGTATTTCAAAAATGAGACAAACATTGGTTATGATGGCAATATTGATAGTATTGTCAAAAAAGCAGCAGGAAAGTATGTTTGGTTTTTAGGGTGTGGGGAACAAGTGAAAGAAGATGCTTTAGAACGCTTAATTGGAAAATTAATAGGTGATATAGAATATACAAATATTCTTCTTGATTTTGATATATACGATGAACGCAAAGATAAAATTACCGATGATAAAATTTATATTTTTAATCAAGATATTATATTAGAAGGGAAAAATAATTTTCTATACAATAAATATGGACCAGCAGTTTCTTCAAATATTGTTAATAAGAATTTATGGAATCAAGTCTCAGGTGAGCAATTTGTAGTTGATGGTTGGTGTCATATCGAAAGGATACTTAGTATGATTGCTTTAAATGAAGCAAGTAAGACATTGATTTTACCAAAGCCCTATTTTACCTTATATCGTGAAGCCAATGGTTGGTGGACAAAGTCAAATAGTTACTTAGTCTTACTCTTACTCTTACATATCAAGGTTATTAGATCAATGATAAATAAAGGATATGATAAAAAAATTGTTAAATATCTTGAAACAAGACAATCCCGAATATCGTTATTAATTGCTATAGTTCAGTCAAAAGAGTTTGGGATGAGATTAAATAAAAAGATTATGAGAGATATGTTTGACGTGTTCAAATACGATTATTTTTTTTGGTTAATTGCATTACCATTGTTATTAATGCCAAGACAGTTAATGTGGTTACCCCGTGGTGGATTTAATATTTTAAAAATTTGTAAGTATTTTAAAAATTATGTCAAAAATTATATTTCTTAAAAGCGTCTCAATTAGTTACTTGCGGCAAATAGTGACTTTGGTAACAGGTATTATCTCAGTTCCTTTAATGTTAGAGTATTTTGGAGCTAATTTATTTGGCATATGGGTGCTTATTTTAGGGCTTGCAGGTTACTTAAATAGTGTTTCATTTGGTATCCCTTCAGCTATGAGTACTTTAGTTGCTAAAACAGTAGGATCAGATCAAAAATACCAGATACTTCAGAAATCAATTATTCTTTTAAGTGGTATTGTTACTTTGCTGATTATAATTTTTCTTTTATCAATTAGCACGAATGATGCTTGGATTATTGCGTTATTGGGTAATATTAGCGAAGAATATGAAGAAATCACAAAAAAAGTTTTTATATTGTTTGTCATCATTACGTTGATTAAAATACCTTTAAATACGTATATACAGTTCTTTGTTGGGATGAACCTTGTTTATGTATCGGAAGTTTATCAAATTCTCAATATGATACTTTGTTTCTTAGTTTTATTTTTAAGCTATTATATGAAACTTGATTTTTTTGTATTTTCAATTTTGACATTATTTTGTCAAGGGTTTTTAGGCGTTGCCGCTGCAATACATGTTATTCTTAAATTTCGATATTTAAATGCTAATATTCATGGTTCAAATGTTGTCTCAACAAAAGAGATTTTGCAAAGTGGTTTTGCATTCTTTCAAGTTGGACTTGCTGCAAGCTTAGTTTGGAGTACCGACAATTTAGTTATCAACCATTTTCTATCTCCAGAGTTTGTAACGCCTTATACTATAGCTTTTAAAATCTTTACGTATATTTTCATCTTTTCGGCTATCATCAATGGTGTGATGAGCCCTATATACGGAAATGCCTATGCTGAAAATAATTTTGAAAAAATAAGAATTTATGCTTCTTCAATTTTGAAATTTTTATCTGTTATTGGTGGATTTGTTTGGGTTTCTCTACTTTTTTTTGCAAAAGATGTCATTGAACTATGGACAGGAGATGAACATGCATTTGGGGGATATTTATTGATTTTTTCATTGGGTTTTTATGGATTTATTTTGTCGTTTGTCAATACGTATGCAACCATTACTTTAAGTTTAAATTATGCAAATAAGACTTTATGGATTGCTTGGAGCGAAGCTATCTTAAACTTAGTTCTATCAATTATTCTCATAAAATATTTTGGTATTGGAGGTGTCGCGTTATCAACAGCTCTTGCTTCATTTTTCACAGGATTTTTATTTTTACCACAAGCTATTAAAAAACTTACTAATGGAAGAGTTTATTTTGAATCTAGTTTTTTTATACGACATTTTATTTTTCTCATTATTCCATCTCTATTACTAGCGATTTTTACGATTTCTATTGATGTTTTTTTTATAAAATTTATATTATATTTTGTCTTATTCGGCTTATATCTTTATGTTACTTGGCGATTTTTACATGAAAAAGATAAAGATATTATTTTTGGTATATTAAAAAGAAGGGCATAATTTGAATAAGCAAGCACAAGTGTGCATTTGTATTCCGCACTACAATAATGAAAAAACTATTGTAGAAACTTTAGATTCTCTTCTTAATCAGACATATAAAAATGTTCTCATCAAAATATTTGATAACGCTTCAACGGATAATAGTATTGCGATTTTAAAGCGATATGAAGCGCGATATTCTAATATTCATGTTTTTCAAAATGAAGTTAATATCGGTGGTGAGGCTAATTTTACCCAGTGCCTTCAAAATGCAGAAGGAGAGTACACCGCTGTTTTTCATGCAGATGACCTTTATTTACCTACGATGATAGAAGAGCAGGTTAAGTTTTTAGAAGAACATTCTTCCAGTAGTGCTGTAGCTGTGCATGCTTATACTGTTGATGAAGACTCTGATATTACTGGAGAGCGTTTTTTGGTACCTGAAATGCAAAACAAAGTTATATATGTCTTCAATAATGAGATGGATCTTCTAAAAATGACATTAATGTATGGTAATATTATTACATGTCCTAGTGTTATGGCAAGAACTGAACTTTTAAAAAATAAGATAATAAAATGGAATGGAGTGGATTTTAAAACGTCTGCTGATCTTGATGTCTGGCTAAGGCTCGCACATTTTGGACCATTTGGCTTTCTTACTAAGCCACTTATGAAGTATCGACTCTCTAAAATAAGTTACTCATACAATAACATGAGAGTTCGAGTGCATGAGAATGACATGTTTTTAGTTCTCAACAGCTATATCAATAATAGTCAATATAAAAAGCTTTTAAGCAAAAAAGATATGAATCATTATACTTTTTTAATTTTTAAAGATAATGTTAACAGAACTATCAATCAGATTATTTCTAAAAGCGTGGATAAACTCCCTTTGCGAATTTTTGATTGGAATCTTATTCAAGTTGCATTTCATTCAAAAATAAATTTTAAAATTTTTGTCGCAGGCGTCATTGTTAAAGTATTGCGTAATATTTGTTTGTCGGAATGGTTAAGAAAAAAAATATACTTTTATCGTTTTGGAGAACACAAAAAGTCATGAAGGTTCAGAAAATTCTTTTTACCTCAAATGTTACATGGGCAATGATAAAGTTTAGACATGGCCTTTTAAAGCATTTAATTCAGCAAGGGCATCATATCTATATTGTTGCACCAGATGACGAGTTTGTTCAAAAATTGGAAGAGATGGGATGCCATTGTATTGATATTGAATTAAGTAGAAAAGGTGTTAATCCTCTCGAAGATATAAAACTCATGTGGACACTTTATAAGGTTTATAAAGAAATTCGACCGGATGTCATTTTTAATTATTCAATTAAACCTATTATTTACGGCTCATTTGCTGCAAGGTTGGCTAACATTAAGTCTATAGCTGTGAATATAGGGCTAGGATACACATTTATTCATACTAATTTTATTTCTAAAATATCGCATTTCCTCTATAAAATAGCTTTATATTTTCCTAAGGAAGTCTGGTTTATTAATGAAGATGATAGGACTGAATTTGTAAATCGTTCTTTAGTTGCAAATGAAAAAACATTTGTTTTACCAAGTGAAGGCGTTGATGTTCACTACTTTTCGCCTCGTCAAAATCACAATACAAATAAAGTATTTTTGTTGATAGCAAGAATGTTATGGGACAAAGGCGTCGGTGAATATTATCAAGCGGCAAAAATACTTAAAGAAAAATATCCATATGTCGAATTTCAGCTTTTAGGAAACATTGACGATGGTAATCCTCAAGGTATTGGTGCAGATGTACTTAAACAATGGCATCAAGAAGGTGTTATTAACTATTTAGGTTATGCAAAGGACGTGCGAGAATATATTGCTGAGGCTACATGTGTCGTACTGCCTTCGTATCGTGAGGGGAAAGGTATGACTTTGATTGAATCAGGGGCAATGGAAAAACCTTTAATTGCTACAAATGTCCCTGGTTGCAAAGATATTGTCAAAAATGGTTACAATGGTTTTTTATGTGAAGTAAAAAATATTGCAAGTTTAGCAGAGGCTATGGAAAAGGTAATTACGTTAGATCCATTTTCTCTTCAACAGTTGGGTCAAAATGCTTGTAATTTTATGAAAGAACAATTTGATGAAAAAAAAATCATAGCAATTTATGACAAAAAAATAAAAAAAATATGTGATGGTGATTTTTCATGATTTATGGATTTTTATTTTTAGCATCTTTATTGGCAACATTTAGTATTCGTAGAGTTGCTCTTAAAAAATCACTTTTAGCAATACCCGATGAGCGAAGTTCTCACACTGTGCCAATACCACATGGAGGTGGTATTGCTATCGCCTTGACATGGTTTTTGGGGCTCATTTATCTTTTTACATGTAAAGAACTTGAGCCTTCTTTATTTTATGCCTTGATGTGCGGAAGTTTGCTCTCCATTGTCAGTTATTTCGATGATCTTTATGAATTGTCACCTAAATTAAGGTTATTTGTTCAAGCGTTGGTGAGCATAGCGGGGCTTTATGCTTTAGGTGGATTGGGCAAAATTGATTTTGGATTTTGGGTACTTGAAAATTCATTGGTTACTAATGCGTTGGCGTTTTTAGGCATCGTGTGGTTTATCAACCTTTATAATTTTTTAGATGGAATCGATGGGTATGCTGGAAGCGAAGCGATCTTTTTAGCCGTTGCGGGATGGCTTATTCTAGGCGGTGATCATTTCTTAGTATTAGCATCTTCCGTTGCTGGGTTTTTAGTCTGGAACTGGCATAGCGCTAAAATTTTCATGGGTGATGTGGGCAGTACGCTTTTAGGGTATACGATTGCTATTTTTTCCCTTTATTATCAGAACCATGAAGTCTCTATCTTTGTTTGGATTATTCTTTTTGGGCTCTTTTGGTTTGATGCAACCTTAACACTGCTTAGGCGGTACCAAAATCATGAAAAGCTCTCTCAGGCACATCGAAAACATGCGTATCAACGACTAGTTCAAAGTGGTGTTTCACATGATCGTGTCGTATTCTTTTCACTGGGAATTAATCTCATTTTATTGATTTTAGGGTATAGTGCGTTCATTCAATCAAGTTATACAATAGTGTATTTTATGATAACTGTTCTAGTGCTTTATGGCGCTATTAAAATTGTAGATCAACGAAAGAACTTTGAATAATGTTATTAGCTCTCGATAAACGTATTTTAAATATTTTAGTCATTATCACCTTAACGAGTGTGACTTTTACATGGACATTTTGGATATTCCATAATCCGATTCAATTTGATGTTATGGCTGTTGTAATAAGTGTTCGCGTGTTTGCATCCATCTTCCTTTTTAAAGATTATTCGCTCTCGTGGTCCAAAGTAACCCAAAAGACTTTTTTACTTAAAAGCCTTGTATATATTGTTGCTTTTTGTGTATATGCACCTCTTTTTTATACGCAAGTACGTTTAGCATTAATGCTCTCAGAACTTTTTTTATACCTTTTTTCGATCACATTTGTCATGTATCTTTACTATTTTTGGGTCAATCATAGTCGCATGCATAAAGATAAAACGTTGGTGATTTATGGCGCTGGAAAGTCTGGGTTAAAATTGGAAGAAGAGTACCGTAATAGCGCGTATAAAATTCGCTATTTTGTGGACGATGACAAAAGACTTCAAAAACGTAGCATTGATAGTGTTCGCATTATCTCAAAAGATGAGTTAAAAGAGAAACTGAGTGAAAACAGATATGATCTTCTTTTGATTGCTATTCCCTCTGCATTACCTAAAAATATTAATGCAATTTATGAAGAATTTAGACCTTATTTTAATGAAATAAAAATTTTACCTTCTCTAGATACAATTTTATCGGATACTTTTTTATCAAATCAGCTCAAAGAAATTACCGTAGAGGATCTTTTAGCAAGATATCCTAAAGATCTTGATAAAGTCAAAATTTCGCAGTTTATTCAAAATAAAACAATCATGATTACAGGTGCTGGAGGAAGTATTGGTAGCGAAATCGTTCGACAATGCCTCAAATATCATGCTAAAAAAATTATTTTAATTGATCATAGTGAATTTAATCTATATCAATTAATGGAAGAGCTTAAAAGTGATAAGATTGTGCCTATCATGCAAAGTGTGTTAAATAAAACACTTTTAGACAAAGCTTTAGAGACCTATAAACCAGAGATTTTTGTTCATGCTGCTGCTTACAAACATGTTCCTCTGGTAGAATCAAATGTGGAAGAAGGCATTTTAAATAATGTTTTAGGAACAAAAAATTCTATTGATTTTGCCATTAAACATGGTGTTGAAAAGTTTATTTTAATTTCAACGGATAAGGCTGTTCGTCCAACCAATGTTATGGGCGCGACTAAAAGAATTTGTGAGTTGTATGCTCAAAATGTGAACGCAAAAGAGACACAGATTGTTTCTGTGCGATTTGGCAATGTTCTTGGCAGCAGTGGCTCTGTAATACCAAAATTCAAAGCACAAATTGAACAAGGTGGTCCTATTACGGTCACACATCCTGAAATTACTCGTTATTTTATGCTTATTCCTGAAGCATGTGAGCTTGTTTTGCAAACAGGAGCTATTGGGCATAGTGGAGAACTTTTTATTTTAGATATGGGTGAACCCGTTAAAATTGCTGATCTTGCACAGAAGATGATTGATCTTTCTGGGAAAAAAGATATTGCAATTGAATTTACAGGTTTGAGGCCAGGTGAAAAATTATATGAAGAACTTCTAATTAATGACAGTGATAAAAAAACAGCATATGAGTCAATTATGGTTGCTCATAAAACAGACTATGCAATCGAAAAACTTGAAAAAGATATTGAAGAACTTTTTGCATCTAACGATAAAATAAGTAAATTGAGAGAGATTGTTCCCGAATTTAAACACAATAAATCATAAGGTATCCAGTGAACAAATCTAATATTTTTAAAAATAGTATTTTATATATTTTTGTAGCGTTCGCATTTAGCTTTGCAATAAGACTTATTTGGGTTTATCAATTTAATGATTTTGAAAGCTTTAAATTTGCAGATCAATTTATGATCAATACCAACGATGGTTATTATTGGGCAGAAGGGGCTAGGGATCTTTTGCGTGGTATTACCAAACAGCATGATCTTTCTCCTATTTCAGAAGCAGCTTCGTGGTTTACTTACATTGTAGCTAAAGTGTTTCCTGTGTCACTTGAAACAATTATATTTTATATGCCCGCAGTGCTTGGATCTTTAATTGTTATTCCTATTATTTTAATTGCATATAATTTTCAAATGCTTGAAGTTGGTTTTTTGGCTGCACTTTTAGCATCTATTGCCGTGAGCTACTATAATCGTACGATGGTAGGCTATTACGATACCGATATGCTCAATATTGTATTTCCCACATTATTACTTTGGTCGTTGATTTTATCGCTAAGAACAAAGGAAGAAAAATATCTTTTAATTACTGCTTTGGAAATTATTGCTTATCGCTGGTGGTATCCTCAAAGTTATTCACTTGAGTTTTCTTATTTCGGATTAATTTTAGCATATGCTTTAATTTTTGATCGTAAAAATTTATTTAATTTCAAACTTTTAACTATTATGCTTTTTGCTATGATGGGATTACCAAGTATTATACGTTTATTGTTTGTTGTTTGTATTTATTTCAGCTTTAAGAAGTCACCGTGGAATAAATATGTTTGGAATTTTTTAGGGACAGCTATTATATTGTTTGTTGCTACTGGAGGATTGAGTCCCATATGGGTACAACTTAAGGGTTATGTTTTTAAAGATATAATTGAAGTTAGTTCTGATAATTTATCATTGCACTTTTTCTCTGTAATGCAAACTGTGCGCGAAGCGGGGCAAATTGATTTTATCACTTTTGCAGAGCGTATTAGTGGGCATACAATTACTTTTTTACTTTCTCTTCTTGGCTATGTTTTAATGGTACAACGCTATCCAGCGATGTTATTAGGATTACCTCTTTTAGGGCTTGGTTTTTTAGCACTTTGGGGAGGACTTCGCTTTACAATTTATGCGGTTCCTGTATGTGCTTTAGGGATGGCATATTTACTGTTTAGATGGAGTTTATATATCGAGGGTTTATTTATTAATGCACGGCTTGGTGGTTTTCTGAAATCAAGTTTTGTAATTCTCTCAAGTATCGGAATTTTGTATCCAAACCTTTTGCATGTCATTGCATATCGTGTTCCAACGGTTATGAATCAATCCGAAGTCATACAACTTGATTCTCTTAGAAAGATAACAGATCGAGAAGATTATATCGTTACATGGTGGGATTATGGTTATCCTCTTCGTTATTATACTGATGTAAAAACATTGATTGATGGCGGTAAACACAGTGGTGATGTTAATTTCCCTGTAAGTTATATGTTAACCAATAATCAAGAAAGTGCTGCACGCTTTGCTCGTCTTGATGTCGAATATACTGAAAAAGCATTTATTGAAGCAGAGCAAAACGAAACAAAGACAAAAATTGAACAGCAAAAAATTATTAATAATACAGCTCAAATGACATTAGATTATGGCTTTAGCGATGCCAATGATTTTTTAGAGGCACTTCAAACACCTTTAGTGTTACCTGCTAAAACACGCGATATTTATTTTTATTTACCTTACCGAATGCTCAGTATTTTTCCAACAGTTGCACAGTTTAGCAATATCGATATTATGACAGGGAAAACAGTGCGTCAGCCATTTCTCTTTCAGTCAAATCAATTTAGAGATACTGGTGCGACATTGGATTTAAGTAGTGGCATCGTGCTTGATAAAGCAAGAGGCATGCTTAAACTTGGAACACAAGAAGTGCCGGTGAAGTATTTTATTCAAACAGCCTATACGCCTGATTTGAAATTGGTTAAAGAACAAAATACACTACATTCAAATGGTCTTTTTTCTATCATCTATATGCAAGCGTATAATACATTTCTAATTCTTGATGAAGATATGTTTAATTCGACTTATATTCAGCTTTTTGTATTAGAAAATTATGATGAGCGATTTTTTGAGCCGGTTAGTTTAGAGGCATATGCTAAAGTCTATAAGCTCAAAATTTAGTTACAATACGGAAAAAAGAAAAGGGACGATATGATTATTCGTGAAATTCAGCAGTTTGCTGAGGTTAGGACAAGGGCAAGGGCGTATTTGTGCTATCTTTTTACGCGTAATATACCTAACCGTATGCCTGAACCCAATGTAGATGTCATTACTGCAAGTCTCGATAAAATTGTTCATGAAGTGGAAGAGTTTGAAGCACTGTATCTGCTTGATCACAAAGGTGAACAGCTTATTAACAACATCACAGATGATCCTCATAAAAAAGGAGGACTCGGTCAAAATCGTAGTGGGAAGTCTTATTATTACCGTGCGGTGCGCGAAAAACGGTGTGTTTTAAGTGATCCTTATCCTTCCACGCTCACCAATGATCTTACCGTAACTGCTTCGTATCCGATCTATGATGATCAAGGAATATTAAGATTTATTGCCTGTATCGATGTCTCGTTGGAACATATTTTAAAAATTGCTCATCCCTCATCTTTACAGTCTGTTTTTGGGAAAAGTTCACAAATTATTTATTCAATTTTTTCACTCTCTTTACTTGCTATTGCTATGTTGCTTCTTTTCAATGGAATGAAAAGTCTTTTTACGCATGGGTTGCAGTTCGATCTTTTAGATATTAAAGCGATGTTTGAATCGACTATTTTAATCACCCTCTCACTCGCCATTTTTGATCTGGTGAAAACGATCTTTGAAGAAGAAGTTTTAGGTCGTAATGAACGAGATGACAGTGGTGGTATGCATAAAACGATGGTACGTTTTTTGGGGTCTATTATCATCGCCCTTGCCATTGAAGCATTGATGCTTGTCTTTAAATTTGCCATTATTGATGCCGCACATATTTTGTACGCAGTTTATCTTATTGGCGGTGTGACAATGTTACTTTTTGGATTAGCGTTTTATCTTAAATCTATACCTCAAAAGAGAGATTCATGATAGGTTTGATTGACTACAATATGGGGAATCTCAGAAGTGTCACCAATGCTTTTAAAAAGCTTGGTGTTGCGGTTGAAATTGTTAAGAATGCTGATGATGTGTCAAAATTTGATAAAATCATTTTACCCGGTGTTGGTGCCTATAAAGATGCGATGGACTGTCTTAAAGAGCGTGGTATGGATGAAGCAGTCAAAGCTTTTGCATATTCAGGAAAACCACTTTTAGGCATTTGCCTTGGTATGCAACTTTTGTTTGATAGTAGTGTTGAATTTGGTAAATGCGCAGGACTTGGGCTTATCGAAGGAGAGATTGTGAAGTTTGATACTTCTCGTTTTCAAACCCGTCTCAAAGTACCTCATATGGGTTGGAATGAGCTTTTTGTAGTCAAGGAATCACCGTTATTTCAAGGTATGCCAAAATCGTTTTATCTCTATTTTGTGCATAGCTTTCATGCACAGTGTGATGATCAATACACCATAGGAAAAACACTCTATGGATATGAATTCCCCAGTGCAGTACAAAAAAATAATGTATTTGGTTTTCAACCACACCCTGAAAAGTCACATGCTAATGGATTGGCAATTTTAAAGAATTTTGTGGAGTTATAATGGAAATTTTACCAGCGATTGATCTAAAAGATGGAAAAGCCGTACGTCTTACCAAGGGGCTTATGGAAAGTGCTAAAATTTATTCGAATGAGCCTTGGGAAGTAGCAAAAGTTTTTGAAGAGATGGGCTCCTCGTGGGTTCATTTGGTTGATTTAAACGGTGCCTTTGCCGGAGAACCTAAAAATCTTGAGCAAATTGAAAAAATCCGAAAAAATTGTCACTTAAAGTTAGAGCTTGGTGGTGGAATTCGAGATGAAGAGACGATTCGTCGTTATGTCGATTTAGGGATTGATCGTGTTATTTTAGGTTCCATCGCTTTGAAAAATCCGGCCTTTGTAAAAGAGATGTCTCAAAAATATCGCGTGGTAGTTGGTATTGATGCGATTGATGGGTATGTTGCTGTAGAAGGTTGGGCTGAAAAATCAACTATGAAAGCGACAGAGCTTGCTTGTGCTTTTGCCGACGCCGGCGTAGAAGCAATCATTTGTACCGATGTTGGAAGAGATGGTATGCTGAGTGGCGTGAATATTGATTTTACACTCTCTATCGCTGAAGCTTCAGGAATTGCCACGATAGCCAGTGGAGGTTTAAAGAATTTAGACGATATTATAGCATTGACACACAGCCAAAAGGTTGCTGGCGTTATTGTGGGAAAAGCATTTTATGAGGGGAGCTTAGATTTACGCGAGGCGTTTGCATTTGTTGCTAAAGAAACGCTTTAAACTAAGTTCAAACTAAACTTGGTTAGAATTTAACCAATAGCAATAACTTAAACGATAAAAGGAGTGACATTGAAGCTGCTTGTAGTAGATGATAGCTCGACAATGCGCCGTATTATTAAAAATACATTACAGAGATTAGGGTTTAATGATATTTTAGAGGCTGAACATGGTGTTGAGGCTTGGCAAATTATGGAAAAAACACCTGATATTAATGTACTTATTACCGATTGGAACATGCCTGAGATGAATGGTTTGGAATTAGTCAGAAAAGTACGTGCCGAAAAGAAATATGAGACTATGCCTATTATTATGGTTACAACAGAAGGTGGTAAGGCAGAGGTTATCACTGCGCTTAAAGCTGGTGTTAATAACTATATCGTTAAGCCTTTTACGCCACAAGTTCTCAAAGAAAAACTCGAGGATGTTTTAGGTTAATTTGAATGGAAAAAACCTATAATGAACTTCATATAACCCCTAGTAGTAGCGTATACCCACTTTTCCTTGATTTTATCATGAGCCTCAGCGATGAGGCTATTGAAGAAAATAATGGCAGCATCATTTTACGTAGTGAAGAAGATTTAGAAATGCTTCTTTTTGGTGTAGAAGCATTTACCAAAGAGCTTACGGTAGCTCTTGGTTATGATATTACGCTTGAAACCAAACTTCTCGTAAAAGAGAATGAAGACTGGATTGCACAGTATCGAAACTCTGTACAACCATTATATGTCAATAATTTTTACATTCACCCAAGTTGGGTAGAAGGTGATGCAGGTAAAAAAAATATTATTATAGATCCTGCTCTTGCTTTTGGCTCTGGACATCATGAAACAACGTATGGCTGTTTATTGTTGTTGCAAAAATATGTTAATGATGGAACCAAACTCCTAGATGTTGGATGTGGTAGCGGTATATTAAGTATTGCTGCGCGCAAATGTGGCGCTATTGTTGATTTGTGCGATACTGATCAGCAAGCTACGGACAGTGCGATAGAAAACTTTAAACTTAATAATGAAAGTTTTAATCGCATTTGGACGGGATCTGTTCAAAAACGTGAAGAGGAATATGACGTTGTTGTTGCCAATATCATTGCAGATGTACTTATTATGTTAGCTACTGATTTGCAAAAAGCTGTTAAATCAGGTGGATTATTGATCCTTTCTGGTATTTTGGATAAGTATGTTGATAAAGTAGAAAGCAAATTTTCTTCGATGAAGTTGGTTGAGAAGTATCAAAAAGAGGAGTGGTTTACACTCGTGTTACAAAGGAATTAAATGAGTCAAAATAATCAAGATAAAGATAATAAAAACGACAAGAAAAATTTTTTCAATCAAAATCCACTTTTAATGTTTGCTATTTTTTCCATTGTTATTATCGTATTATTTAAAAATTTCACATCAGTTTCTGATGTCGGCGTTGGTGCTGGCTTTGGTTCTCAAAATAGTGCAACTAAAAATATTAGCTATTATGAACTAAAAGAGTTAATTCGTAATAACCAAATTAGTTATGTTGCAATTGGACAGACAACGATAAAGGCATTTTCTCCTGAAGGCGCACAAAAAACATCTTATGTTGTTAAAAAAGTAGGCGAAGACAGTACTTTAATTCCTTTAATGGATGAGAAAAAAGTAGGGTATGGTGGATACAATGAATCCAATATCTTAACTGAAATTCTTTTTTCATGGGTACTCCCTGTTTTTGTTTTCTTTGGTATTTGGATGTTCTTGGCAAACAAAATGCAAAAAAATATGGGTGGTGGTATTCTTGGAATGGGAAGCAGTAAAAAGCTTGTTAATTCAGAAAAACCAAATGTCAAATTTGAAGATGTTGCTGGTGTTGAAGAGGCAAAAGAAGAAGTTAAAGAGATTGTTGATTTTCTCAAGTTTCCCGATCGTTATATGAACTTAGGCGCTAAAATTCCTAAAGGTGTTCTTTTAGTAGGCCCTCCAGGTACAGGTAAAACATTGCTTGCAAAAGCAGTCGCAGGCGAGGCAAGCGTTCCTTTCTTCTCAGTATCAGGTTCAAGCTTTATTGAAATGTTTGTGGGTGTGGGGGCAAGTCGTGTAAGAGATTTGTTTGAAAATGCTAAAAAAGAAGCTCCTGCCATTGTATTTATCGATGAGATTGATGCTATTGGTAAAAGTAGAGCAGCCAATGGGATGATGGGTGGTAATGACGAGAGAGAACAAACTCTGAACCAACTTCTTGCTGAAATGGATGGCTTTAGCTCTGATAAATCACCTGTTATTGTCCTTGCAGCAACAAATAGACCCGAAGTTTTAGATGCTGCTCTTTTACGTCCTGGTCGTTTTGACAGACAGGTATTGGTGGATAAACCAGACTTCCAAGGAAGAAAAGACATTTTAAAAGTTCATAGTGCTGACATTAAGCTAGGAAAAAATATTGACCTTGAAGAGATTGCCCGTTTAACTGCTGGTCTTGCAGGTGCAGATCTTGCGAATATTATTAATGAAGCGGCACTTTTAGGCGGACGTAAAAATAAAGAGTATGTAGAGCAAATTGATCTTGTAGATGCTGTTGAACGAGCTATCGCAGGTTTAGAAAAAAAGAGCCGTCGTATCAATCCTGAAGAGAAGCGTATTGTTGCATATCATGAGAGTGGTCATGCCTTAATTGCTGAGACAACAATGGGAGCGAAGAGAGTCTCTAAAGTTTCTATTATTCCAAGAGGACTTGCTGCACTTGGTTATACTCTGAATACGCCAGAAGAAAATAAGTTTTTAATGCAAAAGCATGAGCTTATCGCTGAAGTTGATGTACTTCTTGGTGGACGTGCTGCAGAAGAAGTGTTTCTTGGCGAAATTTCAACTGGTGCGGGTAATGATTTAGAGCGTGCAACAGATATTATTAAAGCAATGGTGAGTATTTATGGTATGAGTGATGTTGCAGGTTTAATGGTGCTTGAAAAACAACGTAATACATTCTTAAATGGTGGCACAACCAAAGATTACAGTGAAAAAATGGCTGAAAAACTAGATGAGCACATTAAAGATACGTTGCAAGTACGTTATGTCATTGTCAAAGCGCGTTTGGAAGAGTATCGTGAATGTATTGAACGTATTGTGACAAAACTCAGTGAATATGAAACAATTGATGGTGTTCAATTGCGTGAAGTTATTGAATCATTTGAAGTGGAGTTTAGTATTCCTTCAAAACTCAAAGCGCCTCTTGTGAAGCATGAGTCAAAAATTACTGAAGCAGAATCTAACAGTGATGCGTAATACTTCTTATACTTCGACACAGATTATTGCTAAGGAGGGCTGGAACCAGATCGTTTTTGTATTTATGGTTTTCCTTTTCTCCTATGCGCTTTCTTTTTTACCATGGATTTTTTTTCTGATTTTTGGTGGAACGCTTTACAGTTACCGTAACCCTGAGCGTCTTCAAGAAGAAGATGATGCGCATTGTATCGTTGCACCAATAGATGGGATTATTACTGATATTTCCAAGATTGGGTTACGTGATGGCAGTGAAGCGTTACGTATTGTTATTCGCAAATCATTTTGGGATGTAGGTGTTTTAAGATCACCTCTTGCAATGGAAGTTGTAGATATTAAAAAACGTTTTGGTCTTTTTTTAGCATCTTCTTCACCTCTTTTTTCACAGTTATCAGATCGCAAAACCCTTACATGTAAAAGTGCATTTGCTTCCATTAAAATGGTGATTAGTGCAGGGCTCTGGAGTCAAAAGATTACACTTTTTTCTAAATTAGGATCTTTTAAATCAGGAGAACGATTAGGATTTTTACGCGATGGTGAAGTTGCATTGCTCCTTCCTTTGGATACACGTGTTAAAGTTTCATTAAATGATGAAGTCAAAGCAGGCATGAGCATTTTAGGCTATCTTGCATATAAGGATAATGATGTTAAATAATGGTAGCAATAAACTTCAATTGATCTATGTTTTCCCCAATCTTTTTACAGCAGCAAGCGCTTTTTTAGGGGTAATTAGCATTATAGCTTCGGCTAATGGGCAATTTGAAAAAGCAGCTGTTTATATTTTGCTTTCTTTGATTTTTGATGGATTGGATGGCAGGGTTGCTAGAATGACAAATGCCACAAGTAAGTTTGGTGCAGAATTTGACTCATTAGCAGACATTGTTGCTTTTGGGGTAGCACCTGCGATGCTTTTCTACTTTAGCGTAGGGCATATGTATGGGAAACTGGGTTCTCTTTTATGTGCGATGTATGTTGTCTTTGGAGCCATTCGTTTAGCTCGTTTTAACATTATGATTGGTGTCTCAGAGCCTTCAGTTTTTATCGGTGTTCCTATTCCTACAGCTGCAGTGGTTGTTTCTATGTGGATTTTATTTTATCGAGAACATCCATTTTTTCAAGGTTTTGAATGGGTTATGCTCGTAGGTATTGCCTTGCTTTCGTTTTTAATGGTCAGTAATATTCGTTATCCGAGTTTTAAAAAGATCGATATGAAAAAAGGGTATTTGATTAAAATACTGGTTTACTTAGTTATTGTTTTTTCTTTCTTGTATATCTATCCTGTTGAAGCAGGTACATTTTTAGTGACAGCTTATTTAGGGTATGGCCTTATTCGTGGTATTTATAATTTCGTCGTTGCCAAATTCCACAAAAATTTAGTATAATACGCGCACTTCGAGGTAAAGATATACTTTGCCTCTCTTAATTTTACTAAAGGAGTAGCGATGAATAGCGTAAACATTGGCATTATGAAATCAATCAAAATTTTACCCAAGATAGAGATCAAAAACGCTCTCCTGCAAAACCTTCTTTCCCTCTAATTTTTTTTATTTTCAATTTTTATTTTTAATTTTTCAACAACCATACTAAGGAATAACCTATGAGTAGCAATAAAATTATAATTTTTGATACCACATTACGTGATGGAGAACAGAGCCCTGGTGCTTCGATGAATACTGAAGAGAAGATTCAGATTGCATTACAGTTACAAAAATTAGGTGTTGATGTCATCGAAGCGGGATTTGCAGCGGCAAGCCCTGGAGATTTTGATGCAATCGCTCGTATCGCAGAGGCAGTCACAAAAAGCCGAATCTGTTCACTCGCGCGTGCACTTGATCGCGATATTAAAGCCGCAGGTGAAGCCGTATCCAAAGCACAATTAAACAGAATTCATACATTTATTGCTACCAGTCCTATTCATATGCAGTATAAACTCAAAATGACACCTGATCAAGTCATCAAAAAAGCAGTCGAAGCAGTACAGTATGCTAAAACATTTTGTGATGATGTTGAATTTAGCTGTGAAGATGCTGGTCGTAGTGATGTTAGCTTCATGAAAGAGGTTTTGGACGCTGTCATTAATGCAGGTGCAACAACATTGAATATTCCTGATACAGTAGGGTATCGTTTGCCAACGGAGATGGGAGCCATCATCAAGTCTCTTTCTGAGTTTGTTGGTGAACGTGCTATTATCTCTGTACACAACCATAACGATTTAGGACTTGCTGTTGCTAATTCTCTTGCGTGTATTGAAAATGGTGCGCGCCAAGTTGAATGTACCATTAATGGGTTGGGTGAGCGTGCAGGTAATGCAGCCTTAGAAGAGATTGTCATGGCACTTCGTACACGGAAAGATCATTTCAATGGGTATGATACAAATATTAATATTAAAGAAATTTACCCAACAAGCAAGTTAGTCTCTTCCATTACAGGTATTGAGCCTCAGCCAAACAAAGCAATTGTGGGTAAAAATGCTTTCTCACACGAGAGTGGCATTCACCAAGATGGTGTTTTAAAACATACGGAAACCTATGAGATTATGAGTGCCAAAGATATTGGTCTTGATAAAAACTCCATTGTTCTTGGTAAACACTCAGGTCGCCATGCCTTTAAGGACAAATTGAGCACTTTAGGGTATGAACTCAAAGATGAAGAGATTAATGAAGCATTTGATCGTTTCAAAATCTTGGCAGATCAGAAAAAAGAGATTTTTGATGATGACTTACGAGCACTCGTTGCCGAAGAAATTACAAAGATCCCTCAAATATTTGACCTTGTACGTTTACAGCTCTCTGATTGTGCACCTGGAGGCGTTCCAAGTGCCGCTGTTACGATTCTTCATGATGGTAAAGAGATTACCGATGCTGCGATTGGTAATGGAACCATGGATGCTATTTTCAAAGTCATTGACCGTGTTTGTGGTGTCAGTGGTGAGCTTAAAGATTATAAAGTGGATGCCGTTTCTCAAGGTAAAGATGCAATGGCTAGAGTGCTTGTTAAAGTTGTATTTGATGAGAGCAAACCTGCGATTATGGGGCATGGTTTAAGCGTTGATACCATGCTTGCAACAGCTAAAGCCTATATTGGGGCGCTTAATAGTTATATGTCTATGAGAGAAAATCTTAGAAATATTAAAACAAACGAAGAAGAGGGCATTTAACCCTTTTTACTTTTACATGTAAAGGCTCGATGACCTTTACATGTAACTTATTTTACAAGTGCAAAGCTAAAATATTGTGAGACAAAACCAATGTTTCCAATCGTTCGATACTGTGCATTTGCCGCTTCAAAATTTCCTATTTCTTGATACAACAATCCAAGAGCATATTTACTTTCAACATTGCTAGGATCAGTGAGTTTTGAAAGTTCTAACAGTGCAATAGCATTTTCACTGTGCCCAGCACCGATGGCTGCTACAGAGGCTAAAAAGATGGTGTGGGTATCTTTTTTACCGTAGTCATCGATCAGTTTATTGTACAGCGTAAAAGCTTCTTCAAAATTGTTGGTATAGATTTCCATGTAAGCGAGTGTTTGCATAATGGAAGGAATATCGACACGCTCTTCTTCCATTTTTTTACGAACACCATCACGTTTTTGGTGGAGGAGCCCTCCCACTTGAAGTAGTTTAATGTATTGTTCTTTAACAATTTTTGGTCCAAAATAAAAGGCATCATAATCAAGTGCAAGTCTATTAAATTCCATTTGAATAGCTTTAGCATACGCTTTGATGTTCTGTTTTTGATGTTTGACATTAAAGGCAATAAGATTGGCGATAATATCTTTTGGAAGCAATGCTTGAAGCTTTTGGGTATTTAAACGGTAAAGGCGCTCATTATTCAATTTTTGTGCGGCAATAATGTTCAGCATAAGATTGAGAGGGCTATCTTCTTTATCTTTTTCTATCCAACGTGTCAGCGAAAAGTGATTTCCATCGGTAAGGTGAATAAGGGAAGCGTAAAGATTGTCTTTTTCTAAAGTTGTATTTTTGTTAATACTTTCTCTGACATCTTCTGAGAGTTTTGTGATGTCTTTTCCGATCAAATTACCCGTCATGAGTGCAAATACACCTGCAAGATAGTTATTGCTGTCAAGATGGTAGCTTTTGGAAAAATTCTTATAAGCGGCAGCATAATCGCCCATTTGGGCATAGGTTAGAGCAAGATTATAGTGCAATATAGAGTGGTTTTTATACTCTTCGACCATTTTTAAAAAGATATCATTGGCCTCGTAGACATGAAAGTCAAGTGCCTTTTTGATACCTTTACTAATAGAAATATTGACTTTAGAAATGGTAGAACTTGCTTTCAAATAAGAAAGTGCAGGACCTATTTCATCAATAAAAATATTCATACTGCCTTTACGAATATAATCAATCGTCTGTTTGGCATCAAACACCTTGTATGGGGCATAGTAAAAAATAAGACTGTAGATATTTTCATTGTCAAAAAAGAGCTCTTTTTCAAATTCGACTTGTGCTTGGTCAACATCGAACAGTGAAGGTTTTAAGATAGCACGCATTTTATAGATAGGCTTTGCATCCGTGTCTCGCACTTTATAGACTTCACCCATCAGCGAAGCTGTGTTGCCAAGATTGCCAAGTTTATTTTCCACCATAGCGAGTGCCATTTTTATTTTTGCATTTTCACGGTCATTTTGCAGTGCTTTAAGCAGTGACGCTTTAGCTTTTTGAAATTCTCCCAATTTGGCATGGAGCAGTCCAACCGTAAAATGATCGCTCTCTTTTTCGATTTTCTCAAGTGTCGAGAGTGCATAAGAGTTATAATTTAATGATGCCAATATTTTTGAAGAGAGATACTCTTGATCTTCTTTATAGTAGTCAGTAACAGGATGCGATATAGCGCTAAGTGCTTCTTGATAAAAGTCTTTATAGTAATGCACCAAGCCTACATAGTAAGAGTATAAAGGCGCATTAGTCTCTTCGGGTAGGTAGGCAAAAGCTAAGTCAATATAGTAGGTAAAGAGTTTATCATCTTTCATTTCAAGTGCGCATACCGCTGCATTAATAGCACTGATTGTGCGATGTTCTTTGTTTTGGATTGCTTTTTTAAAAGATTCAAGGGCATCGGGGAAATTTTGTTCTTTGAGTTTTGCTACACCAATGTTATAGTATGAAATTGCTTCATTAAATGTAGCAATTCTTTCATAGATTTTTAGGGCATCATCTTTATTGCCTTGTTCATACAAAAGATGTGCTTTTTTAATCATACCGTCAATCTTAGAAGGTGAAAATTGTTCTTTAATAAAAGGTTTTTCGACAACTTTTTCAACAACGACAGGTGCGGGAGCTTTATTTTTATTTTTAATAATGACTATAAGCGAGATAATAATACCAAGAAGCAGTACCGCTCCAAGAATAATCAAAATAAGCAATTTCTTTTTAGATTTACTTTTTTGTTCATCTTCTTCGGTTTGAGCGGCAGAATCAGCGGCTGCTGTTTCTGCCGCATTTTCTTCCTCTATCGGGGCGAACCCTTCTTCTGCTACGACCGTAATCGCGGATGAAGGATCAGCTTCAAGTATGACTACTGCTTCTTCTGCCATCTTACATATACTTTTTCAAAACTTCAGGGATAGCAATGCTGCCATCTTCTTGTTGATAATTCTCCATAATAGCAATGAGTGTTCGACCCACCGCCAAAGAAGAGCCATTAAGTGTGTGTACTAAGCGGTTTTTACCATCTTCTTTGAAACGAATTTTGGCACGACGTGCTTGAAAATCAAATGTATTGGAAACAGAGCTAATTTCACGGTAGCGATTTTGCCCAGGGAGCCATACTTCAAGGTCAACCGTCTTTGCCGCACTAAATCCAAGATCGCCTCCACAAAGCATCAAGTGGCGGTGTGGAAGTCCCAGTGAAGTTAAAAGGTCTGATGCACAAGAGAGCATCTCTTCAAAGACGGCTTCACTTTGCTCTGGTGTGGTGATACAGACAAGTTCGACTTTGTCAAATTGATGTTGGCGAATCATGCCTCTGGTATCTCTACCCGCACTGCCTGCCTCTTTTCTGAAACATGCAGAATACGCAGTCATTTTTAAAGGCAGCTCTTCAACGCTTAAAATTTCATCTCTGAAAAGATTGGTAACAGGCACTTCAGCAGTAGGAATTAAGAAGAGATCTTCGCCATCGATTTTGAAAAGATCATCTTCAAATTTAGGAAGCTGACCTGTGCCCATAAGGGTTTCGCGGTTAACGATGTAAGGAACTGCAACCTCTTGAAATCCTCGTTTGGTATTAAAATCAAGCATGTAATTTATAAGTGCACGCTCTAGTTTTGCAGCTTCGTTTTTCAAAACACTAAAACGGCTTTTAGCAAGTTTTACACCACGCTCAAAGTCGATCCAATTTTGTTTAATATCGATATCCCAGTGCTCTTTGGGTGTAAATGAGAATGTGCGAGGTTCAAGGACACGTTTGAGTTCCACATTGTCATTTTCATCTTCGCCATCAGGTACAAGAGGAGAGGGCATATTGGGGATGATTGTTGCAAGAGATTCTAATTTTTCTTCTAAGGCTCTTACAATTTCAGTAGCTTCTGCTATTTTTTCTTTGTTTAGAGAAAGTTCGGCTTTGAGAGCATTAACATCTTTGCCTTCTTTTGCATAAGCGCCAAAGAGTTTACTTTTAGCATTTTGTTCTGCTTGAAGTGGCTCTAGTACAAGGCGAGCACTTTTAAGTTCCAATGAAATGGTGCGAAGCTCTTCAAGAAGCGTTTCATCCACTTTTTTCTTTCGTAGGCTTTGTGCTACGTTTTCAAAATCATTCTGAATTAATTTAATATCTAACATACTATCCCTTAGCGATAAATTCCAACAAGATCACGAATGACGCGCATCTTTTCAGTGGCAATTTTACGAGCTTTACTCGCACCTTCATCCAAAATAGCCAATACTTCTTCTTTATGGTCTAAATAATACGCTCTTTTCTCCCGAGCAGATGCAAAATAACCCCAAATAAGGTCATTGAGATAAGCTTTAAAGTGACCATAGCCTTCGCCACCTTTAAGATAGCGCGCTTGCAATGCAACTACTTCGTCATTTTCTAAAAAGAGTTTAGCCAGAGCGTAAACATTGCAGGTAGCATAGTCTTTTGGCTCTTCCATAGGGGTTGAGTCAGTCACGATGCGCGACGTTGCTTTCTTGAGCTCTTTTTCGGTGCAGAAAATATCAATGGTGTTGCCATAGCTTTTGCTCATCTTCGCGCCATCAAGGCCTGGAACAGTAGCGACGTTTTCATCTACTTTAAATTCAGGCACTTTGAAAATTTCGCCAAAATCATTGTTAAATTTAATCGCAATGTCACGCGTGATTTCAACATGTTGGATTTGATCTTTTCCTACAGGAATAATTTCAGCATCGTAGAGCAAAATATCGGCTGCCATCAAAACAGGGTAAGAAAAAAGTGAATGGTTCGCTGCAATGCCTTTCGCCACTTTGTCTTTGTAACTGTGGGCTCGCTCTAAAAGCCCCATAGGTGTGTAGCCTGAGAGTATCCAGTAGAGTTCTAATACCTCTTTGACATCAGACTGTGCCCACAATGTGGCTTTTGTAGGGTCAATACCAAGACTTAAAAAGTTAATGGCGGCATCAAGGGTGTTATTTTTAAGGGCTATGCCGTCTTTTAAGGAGGTGAGTGCATGGTAGTTGGGGATAAAAATAAACAAATCGCTCTTTTCTTGAAGGTCGATCATCTGTTTGATCGCGCCAAAATAGTTACCTATGTGAAGCGCACCAGAGGGTTGAATTCCTGTTAATACTCTCATAAATCTGTCCTACTCTTTATCTTTTTTCTCTTTTAAATGAAGCAGTGTGATTAAATCTTGTACGATTTCGTTTACGCTGCGCTCTTCAACATCAATGATAATATCTGCCTTGGCTTCATACAAAGAAGAACGTTCTTCAAATAAAGCTTTTGCTTTAGCTTCATCGGTAAGAAGAGGGCGTTTAGCAAGTTTAAGATCAGCATTTTCATGCTCTTTCAATCTTTTTAAAATACCTTCAAAGCTTGATTTCAAATAAATAATTGTGCCAATTCGATCGAGGTTTTCGACTTTAAAAAAGCCACCACCTGTTGAGATAATGGCATTTTTTACATTTTTTTCAAGCCATTTGGCTGTTTTTTTCTCTAACTTGCGAAAGTAAGCTTCACCATCAGTTTCAAAAATAGCTTTGATTTTACGGTTTTCCATACTTTCGATGAGATCATCGGTATCAAGACCGAAGCGCTTGGTTCTTTTGATAAGTGCCCTAGCGATGGTACCTTTACCAACGCCCATAAAACCGATAAAAACGATATTCTTGTTTTTAAGATTCAGCACCGTTGTCTTCCTGTTCGTTATCTCTCTCGCCTTTTGCACGTGGATAAAGAAGAATTGGTGAGCCTTCTAAGTTAAAGTTTTCACGCAATTTATTGGCAAGGTAGCGTTTGTAACTAAAGTGTAGTGATCGAGGTTTATTCATAACAAGCGCAATACGTGGTGGCTTTGTGAGGTACTGCGTTGCAAAATAAATTTTGACAATTTTAGAGTGATCACTTGGAATCTGATGCCTGATTGTCGCTTGCTTAATAATTTCATTCAGTTGACGGGTCGGAAGATGCTGCGAATAGTTTGCATAGACATCTAAAATCATATCTTTGATTTTAAAGACGCGTTGTTTACTCTTTGCTGAGACGGTAATGAGTGGTGCATAAGAGAGAAATTTAAATCGGTCTCGTACTTCTGCGGTGATTTTTTCAAAATCGGCAAGTGGATTGTCCCATTTGTTCAGAACAATAATACACGCAAGGTGGTTTTCTTCCACAAGCCCTGCAATACGCTCATCGAGTTCCAAAAAAGGCTCGCTGGTATCTAAAACAAGTAAGGCGATGTTGGCACGCTCCAACATCTCTTTGGTTCGCATCAGTGCAAACTTCTCAATGCCTTCAATTTTACCACGACGACGAAGTCCCGCAGTGTCAACAAAGTTAATGACTTTATCTTGATATTCGATTGATTCATCCACAGGGTCGATGGTTGTTCCAGCCACACTACTGACGACGGCACGTTGTTTCCCCACCAGAGCGTTTAAAAGAGAGCTTTTACCCACATTAACACGTCCTATGATGGCAACATTGATCTGATTGGTTTCGACTTGCTCTATAACGTCAGGGATGATCTCTTCGTCTTCTTCTGCAAATTCATCATCATCTTCCCAATCATCTTCAAATGCGTCATTTTCTTCAGATTCTTCTTCACTTGGCGGAGGAGTGGCACCTTCAACAGCAGGGAGTAAATCGCCAATCCATTCTAAAAGAGCACTTACGCCACGGTTGTGTGACACGGAGATAGGAAAAACATTGTCTGCGCCAAATTCATCAAATTCCCAAGCGCGTTCCATTTCTTTGTCGTTATCAATCTTGTTGATAACCAAAGCGATAGGCTTTTTACGTGCTTGAAGTGCATAAAATATTTTTTTCTCTTCATCACTTGGAAGCATTTTCCCATCAACCACCATAACGATGATGTCTGCTATTTTGGCAGCTTCCATCGACATGTTGTGAACATTTTCAAAAAGTTCTGTTGATTTGTCAAGTCCTCCAGTGTCTAAAAGAAGACATGGTTTTTCAGTGATATAAACTTGATGGCTTTTAATGTCACGAGTTGTTCCGCTGAAATCAGAAGTAATCGCAATGCGCTGTTTAGCGATACGATTAAAAAGGGAGCTTTTACCCACATTGGGTAGCCCGATAATTGCTATTTTTTTCATAGTAACCTTTATTGCATAATTAGGTTGATTATACTCTGTGTTTGCTGTTATTTTGGTAAACCCTCTGCATAGAGCGTTTGGGATGGGAAAGCAAACAGTGAACCACAATTTATATTCCATAAGATTTTAAGTAAAAAATTTGCTAGAAGAGTATTTATTGCGATGACATTAAACGTAATCGTGCATCTCTAAAAGGTGATATTTTAAAAGATGTTGAAGATCCGTACTTTTTACTCGTGTTTACGATGGAAATATCAACGGATTTTAACACGGAATTGATTAAGATGCCGTACAATATAGTGTTGATCGGAGTCATTTTGAGACAGTTTATAGGCAGTATTAACAAGGGAGTCTTGTTTATGCTGATCTCCTCGTTTAGTTTTGCGTTCGATGGGGCATTTGCTAAGGTTCTGAGTCAAAATATGGATTCGGTAGAAGTGGTCTTTTTTCGTAATGGTATTACGATGACTATTGTCGCACTTAGTATTTTTAAACTTCCGATTAAACAAGTGGGTGGAAAGCCTTGGCTTCTTCTTTTCCGTGCGCTCATTGGCTTTGCTTCCATGTTGGTGTTTTTCTACAATATAGCACATATTCCTCTGGCTGATGCCATTACATTTTCTCGAACAGCACCCATTTTTACGGCTATTCTTGCTTTTTTCTTTTTGAAAGAGCGCATGGGCTGGAAAGCGTGGTTGGCTGTTTTTATAGGTTTTTTAGGCATTGTTCTTGTGATGAAACCCAACGGTTTGATGCTTTCAAAGACCGATCTTTTTGGTCTGTTTAGTGGCCTTGGTGCGGCACTTGCCTATACCAGCGTGCGAGAGCTTAACCGAGTGTATGATACGCGGGTTATCGTTTTAGCGTTTGTCTCTACTGGTACCATTTTTCCCGCACTTTTTATGCTTTTGAGTGAATTTTTTCATACGCCTATGTTTGATTTTATGCTTGGGCATTTTATCGCTCCTGTTGGTATGCAGTGGCTTTATATCTTGCTTATGGGGATTTCTGGCGCAATTGGGCAAGTCTATATGACCAAAGCATTTGCAACCACTCGTGCAGGCGTTGTTGGGGCGGCTGGGTATTCGATTATCTTTTTCTCACTCATTATCGGAGTGATATTAGGAGATGGTTTACCAGATATTATTGGACTATTTGGTATACTCTTAGTCGTTTTAAGCGGAATTATCGTAGCAAAGGAGAAAGAGTGATTTTAATCGCAGGACCTTGTGTCATTGAAAGCAGAGACAACCTTTTTAGGGTTGCAGAAAAATTAATGAGTTATCACGAAGACCCCAGTATAGATTTTTATTTTAAATCGAGTTTTGATAAAGCAAACCGTACCAGTATCGACAGCTTTCGTGGCCCTGGAATGGATGCAGGCTTGAAACTTTTGGATGAGGTAAGATCTCAGTTTGGCTACAAACTTTTAACCGATATTCATGACTACACCCAAGCAAAGCCTGTAGGGGAAGTCGTTGATGTGCTTCAAATCCCAGCATTTTTATGTCGTCAGACCGACCTTTTGGTTGCAGCAGCACAAACAAAATGTGTGGTGAACATCAAAAAAGGGCAATTTTTAAACCCTGCGGATATGCGCTATTCGGTTAAAAAAGTTTTGGATACCAGAGGTGTAAAAGAAGAGGGGTATGAGGCGGCTAAGAAAGCAGGTGTGTGGCTCACGGAGCGTGGTAGTACCTTTGGTTATGGTAATTTAGTTGTTGATGCCAGAAGTTTTGTCATTATGCGTGAGTTTGCTCCTGTTGTTTTTGATGCGACTCACTCCGTACAAATGCCAGGAACGGAAGGTGGAAAAAGCGGTGGAAAACGTGAGTTTGTGCGCCCACTTTCACGTTCAGCTGCCGCTGTTGGTGTGGATGGTTTCTTCTTTGAAACACACTTCAATCCATGTGAGGCACTCTGTGATGGTCCGAATATGCTTGATCTTGATGATTTAGCTTTGGCACTTAAAGATATTAAAGCGATTCAAGACAGCTTAAAGGCATAACATGCAACTTATCCCAACGCGTAACATTCTTCTCAATGTGGGAACAGCAGAGCAAAAAAGAGCGGAGATCAAAGAGTATTTTCTCAAAACCTATACGGTGTATGAGAAGCTCTTTGAGCTGATGAAGGATGAGGAGAGTTACTACCTCACGGCCGATCCTCTACGTCATCCGCTTGTTTTTTATTTTGGACATACAGCGACGTTTTTTATCAATAAACTCGTTCTTGCTAAGTTAATTGACAAGCGTATCAACCCGACATTCGAGTCGATATTTGCGATTGGTGTGGATGAAATGAGTTGGGATGATCTGAACCAATCAAACTACAAATGGCCTCAAATCTCTGAGATTAAGACTTATCGAGAGCAGGTCAAAACGAAAATTTTAGAGCTGATTGATACCTTGCCTCTGGTGATGCCTATTTCATGGGAAAGCCCATTTTGGGCTATTATGATGGGAATTGAGCATGAGCGTATTCATCTTGAAACCTCTTCTGTACTGATTCGCCAGCTTCCCTTAGAAAAAGTAAAGTCCAGCGATTTTTGGAAAGTTTGCCCATTCGACACACCCGTTGTGGAAAATTCATTGCTAAGTGTCAAAGGTTCAATCCTTCGTTTAGAGAAGAAAAAAGACGATGCACTTTACGGTTGGGATAACGAATATGGTTTACATGTCAAAGATGTCAAAGACTTCAAAGCTTCCAAATACCTTGTGAGTAATGCCGAATTCTTGGGCTTTATCGAAGATGGAGGTTATGAAAATGAAACCTTTTGGAATGAAGAAGGGTGGAAGTGGAAAAGCTATAAAAATGCTACCATGCCTCTTTTTTGGCGTAAGACTAATGAAGGTTACGCACTTCGTTTAGTAGCAGAAGAAATTTCAATGCCTCTAAGTTGGCCTGTAGAGATTAACTACCTCGAAGCGAAGGCATTTTGTAATTGGAAAAGTGCAAAAACTGGCAAATCCATTCGCCTACCAAGTGAAGAAGAGTGGTATGTTTTACGAGATAGGCATGTAGAGGTTGAAGAGCCCTTTTGGGACAAAGCACCTGCCAATGTTAATCTAGAGTATTTTGCGTCTTCTGTGCCTGTTGACACGTTTGCCTTTGGCGATTTTTACGATATCATCGGCAATGTATGGCAGTGGACTGAAACGCCAATGAATGGTTTTGATGGCTTTGCTGTTCATCCGCTTTACGATGATTTTTCAGTGCCCACGTTTGATGATAGACATAACATTTTAAAAGGCGGTTCGTGGATTAGCACAGGCAATGAGATAATCAGAGCGTCTCGCTATGCGTTTCGTCGTCATTTTTACCAACATGCAGGTTTTCGCTACGTCGAATCTACTGAGCCAGTGGAGACACACTCGGTTTTTTACGAGACTGACTTTGCACTCTCCAAAATCTGTGATGCGCACTTTGGCGAAAAAGAGAATAATTACTATGAAGCAATGGCGGATTTTTGTCTTGAACTGGGTGGTTCAAAAAGCAGAGCCCTTGAAATAGGTTGTGGTGCGGGACGAGGAACGTATGTCCTTGCCAAAGAGTTTGCAATGGTTCATGGCATCGAATTTACAGCGCGTGTGGTTAGACTTGCAACAAACTTTAAAGAGAGTGGCAAGCTCAAATATGCTCTTAAAGAAGAGGGGGAACTTGCTTCCTTTAATGAAAAAAATCTAAGTGATTTTGGCATTGACCCAACGCGTCAAAAAGTCGAATTTTGGCAAGCCGATCCGCACAATATGAAGCCTTATTTTAATGGATATGACCTCATTTTAGCCAATGATGTCCTTGATACGTTGTACGATCCTGCACTTTTTTTGAAAAATATTAAAGAGCGGTTAAATCAAAATGGTTTTTTAATCATCGCAAGTAGCTATGACTGGGATGAAGTTAAAACGCCGCGTACAAAATGGCTCGGAGGTTTTAAGAAAAATGGTGAAAAGTACAGCACATTTGATGCGTTAAATGACCATTTATCGGCTTTCTTTGATTTACATAGCGCACCTGTGGAAATGCATTTAAATATCCATGAAAGTGCGCGAAAAGAAGTTGTTAAATCTTTACATGTCAGTGTGTGGAAGAAAAAGTAAATTGTCACACGATTATTAGAAGGTTAGATTACAATTCTTTCTTTATTTTTAAATAAGGGAGAGTGTATTGTGAGCCAAGAAATTCAACAGATTAAAACTATTGTTGCTGACCCAACGCCACTAGGGCTGTTTGGGTTGGCGATGGTAACACTTGTCGCTTCATCGCAAAAATTAGGGATAACATCAGGTTTATCGCTTGTTTTGCCTTGGGCTATTTTTTTGGGAGCCTTTGTTCAGCTTATTGCTTGCTTCTTTGACTTTAAACACAATAATACTTTTGGGGCAACTGCTTTTGGGGCTTATGCTTTTTTTTGGTTTGGCATAGCATTGTCTTGGCTGATAAAAATGGGGATTTTTGGTGAAGTTCTTTCGTCACAAGCCGATACAAAGCAACTAGGATTTGCATTTGTTGGTTATCTGATTTTTAGCCTTTTTATGACGCTTGGTGCCGTTGAAACGAACAAAGTTTTACTTATTATCTTTTTATTGATTGATCTTCTTTTCTTTGGACTTATTGGGGATGTTTTTGGTTGGTTTCATAGTGCGCATACGCTCGCTGCATATGCGGAACTTGGCATTGCATTTCTCTCTTTTTACGGCTCAGGAGCCATGCTTCTTAATAAACATTTTGGAAAGCTATTTTTACCAATTGGCAAGCCTCTAGGTATCTTTAAGTAGCCAACATAACTCCTCTAATTAAACTGTAACGAAAAATAGTGTATTATAAGAAAAAGTAAAAAGGAAAATTATGAATATTATTGAAGGAAAACTCTCCCTTACTGGTAAAGAAAAAGTAGCGATTATTAACAGTCGTTTTAACCACATTATTACAGATCGTTTGGTAGAAGGTGCAAAAGATGCATTTATTCGTCATGGTGGCGATGAGAAAAATTTAGATCTTATTTTAGTTCCAGGCGCGTATGAAATCCCTTTAGCCTTAGACAAAATTTTAAGTGCTGGAAAGTATGATGCTGTATGTTGTGTTGGCGCAGTTATTCGTGGTAGTACACCTCATTTTGACTATGTAGCAGCCGAAGCAACCAAAGGGGTTGCAAGCACAGCACTTAAATACCAAAAACCAGTAACGTACGGTGTTTTAACGACCGATAACATTGAGCAAGCGATTGAGCGTGCAGGAAGTAAAGCAGGCAATAAAGGCTTTGAAGCAATGACTGGACTTATCGAACTGATTAGCCTTTATAAAAACCTATAAGGAACTGTTTTGGCAACACGACATCAAGTACGAGAGAGTATTATTACCCTTCTATACGCAGAAGATATTGGAAATGCAGGTATTGAAAAATTTATTGACGAGCTTTTTGAAGAGAAAAAAATTCGTAATCAACAAAAAGAGTTTGCACTTGAGTTATACCGTGGTGTAAAAGAGCATTTGAGTGTTATTGATGAAGCGATCAATCTTCATCTTAAAGAGTGGAACCTCAGTGAAATTGGTATGTTAGAGCGTGCGATATTAAGACTGGGTGGTTATGAGATTTTATATTCCGAGCTTGATAATGCTGTTGTTATCAATGAAGCAATTGAGCTTGCAAAAAAATTGTGCAACGAGACAAGCCCTAAATTTATCAATGGTGTTCTTGACGCTATTTGTAAAGATACAGAGGGTAAATAATGAAGCTTTGCGTTGCGCTTGATTTACCGAGTAAAGAAGAAAATCTAGCACTGATTCGAAAACTTAAAAGTGAAGATGTCTGGCTTAAAGTTGGGCTTCGCTCTTATATCCGAGATGGTGAAGCGTTGCTTAGAGAGATGAAAGCGATTAACCCCAATTTCAAAATATTTTTGGATCTTAAGATCTATGACATTCCTAACACAATGGCTGATGCCGCAGAATCGATGGTAGGCTTGGGGGTGGATATGTTTAATGTTCACGCTTCAAGTGGCATAAAAGCCATGAAAATGGTTATGGATCGGGTCAATGCATTTGCTAATCCGCCGATAGTCTTAGCAGTAACAGCACTTACCAGTTTTGATAACGCCTCTTTTGAAGCAGTCTATCATGCTCCCATCGCACAAAAAGCAGTTGATTTTGCTAAAGATGCGCATGTGAGTGGGCTTCATGGTGTGGTTTGTTCGGTGTATGAAAGCTTGAGCATAAAAGAACATACTGCTACTTCATTTTTAACCCTCACGCCAGGGATTCGTCCTTTTGGAGAGAGCAGTAATGATCAAGAAAGAGTAGCGGATTTAGCCACAGCACAAGCAGAAAAATCTGATTTTATTGTTGTGGGAAGACCGATTTATCACAGTAGCGATCCTTTGGGCGTCGTTAAAAAAATTATTGAAAATATTTAGTTACTAAGAGGGAAAAATGTTTCAGAAGATAGTGCTCAGTATAGTGTTGTTTTTTGCTTTTATCATCGCTGCATTTTTCTTTCTTATCAAAGTCATTGATTTTAATGAATACAAACCACGCATTCATAAAGCACTTAAAGAGAGTATAGGTTATGAAATTATCATTCGTGGTGATATAACACTTACTCTGTCCCCTGTCGGCGTGAGCATTTCTGATGTTGAAATTATGAATCCAGCGTATCGCACTGAAACTCCTTTTGCTAAAATTGGAAGCTTTGATGTAGCACTTGATGTTTCATCACTGCTCAAAAAAGAGATTAAAGTCAAAGATGTGGCAATTGATAGCCTTACATTGATGATTGAAAAATCAAAAGAGGGCAAATACAATTATGAATTAACACCTCTAGCCCCCAAAACAACAGATAAAAAGAACAAAGAAAACAATGTCACACTTGAAAAAGGAGACTGTAATACAACGGTCTTTGGCGATATTAAAAAAGTCAAATTTAGCAATGCGAATGTAACGTATAGCGAAAACAACAATACAACTAAAATAGTTTTTGATGCGATTAACCTTGATACGTATAAAATCAACCGTGATCCTATAAAACAGAAACTTCAAAGTCTCTCTTTTAGTGCAGATGTTCATATTGATAAGATCGCCTATGGCGAGTACACGCTTCGAAACATTTCAATGCCTTTTGAAATGAAAGATGGTATTGCCATCAGTGAGAATCTCCAATACACTCTTTTTGATACGCCTATTACGGGAAGCGGTAAGTTTGATCTGAGTGGCAAACAGCCCAAAATATCGCTCAAAAGCAAACTTGTTGGCTTAAAATTAGCGAGTCTTTCAAAAGAGCTTTGGAATAAAGATCTTCTTGAAGGTACTGCAAATGGTGAGTTTAAACTCTCCTTTTTTGTAGGAGATTCTTATACCCTGAAAAGCACACTCCACGGGTTTGTACAGCTTTTTGGTGAAGAGATAATACTGAAAGGGTATGACCTCGATAAAATTGCTTCCTTGCTTGATCCTAGACAACAAAATGCGCATGCTTTTAATTTTGGTAGTTTGATGTCAGGTTTCAATGCTTTTAAGGGTGGTATGACTTCGATTAAAGAAGCGAACACAAAAATTGACATAGGCTATTCTGAAGTCCATTTTACGGATGTTGCACTGAGTACAACACATAATAGAGCCGCAATGAAAGGCACTGTGAATATTGTGGATGAAAAGCTGATTGATTTTAAAACCGCTCTTTTGGATTCAAAAGGATGTGCTCTCGTTGAGCAAAAATTTAACGGGACATTAGCAAAACCTTCACTTAAAGTGGACGATTCCACCATTACGGCTTTGAGTAACGTTGTGCTCTCTTTTTCAACTAAACCAAAAATCGTACAAAATATTCTAAAAAAGAGTGATGAAAATTGCACAGTTTTTTATGAAGGTGTCATTAAACATCCGCAGTTTGATCCTGTGAGTGAAATACCTCCTTCTGGGGAATAAGTTTTGCTTTTTTAGATCATAATCTGATCTAAAGGAGTACCCAATGCATTTTATAGAAGGTGTTAAGCTCGTCGTAATGCTTAAAGATAAGATTGAAGAGGCGAAAAAAACAGATCAAGCAAGCGTGCAAAAGCTTCAAAAACTGCTTGATAGACTTTTAAAATCGCAAGATTCCGCTTATATTTAATCAATAAATGGCTTAAGAGCTTTCTCTTAAGCCATTTATTAGATACTTTTGCTATACTTGCACTCTACTTTTTAATGGACAGATGGGTGAGCGGCTGAAACCACATCCCTGCTAAGGATGCGTCGGGGTAACCTGACCGAGAGTTCAAATCTCTCTCTGTCCGCCACTATGGTTTATCTCACTCTTCTTTCAAAAAATATAAATCCTTTTAAACTTTTCGCATTACGATGATGTTCTTCATAAATGTTGATTTTCATGCAAGAAGATTATGGCTAAAGTGCTATAATTCGCATATGGTTTTAAATGTAAGCCAAATCTATCATGAAATAACAAAATATGAATTATAATGTAGTCTGTCACAACAATAGAGCGTTTCAAAATAAAAGTGTTCCCCATGTTTCATAAAGAAAATCATACTCTCGATTTGCTTGCGCAATTTACTCAAAACAGTAGCCAATCTAAAAACAATCAAAACGATAAAGAGAACAATGTCTATAGCGATTTAGGACTCTTTATGATGAACGGCAATACTAAAGAAAAAAACTCTACGCTGGGGATTCCTAATTTTCTTTGGTATATCGTTATGCTTTGTCTGTTTATTTATTTGGTAAAAGAGCTCTCTTCTTTAAATCAAACCAACACGACACCTGATACCCTCTCAACAATTACAAAAGCTGTTTCAGATGGAACAAGTAAAGTAACACAAGAAATCTTAGATATGCAAAAATCAGCAGATAAAGCTTTCCAAAATGCTAAAAAAGAACAAAAATAACTTAGGACAAAGATCAGCATTACGAGAATACTTTTGAAATAGATGTGGAAAAAAAGTATCAATTAATGTGTGTTGTGTAACCTACGCTCGCTTAACCGTTCACCTGATTTCTCCAAATTATTATAAAATGAGTTGTTCTTAACAGTACACTAAATTTTAAAATGGAAAGTTGAGTCATTATGTTAAAACTCTATACGCATTTTATTACCACTCATTTTAAAGCCGTTTTGTTGGTTGTCGCTATTATTTCGGCAGTTTTTGGGTATTACACGAAATATTTAAGTATTGATGCTTCTGCTGAAACGCTTTTACTTGAAAGTGACCAAGCCTTAAAGATGACGCGTGAAGTGCATGGTCGTTACGTTAGTCCTGATTATTTAGTCATCTCTTTTAGTCCCAAAGAGGATCTTCTTTCAGAGAAAACACTTTCGACGATTAGAAACCTTCAAGCATCGTTACTTAAAGTAGATGGCGTTGAAAGCATTACATCTATTTTGGATGTCCCTTTATTGGAGAGTCCTGCTAAACCGATTCAAGAAGTCATTGGCAATATACAAACACTGGAATCACCCAATGTTGATAAATCTTTAGTAAAAAAAGAGCTGACAACCAGCCCTTTATATGCCCAAAATCTTGTCAGTTTGGATTTTAAAACCACAGCAATTATGGTCAATCTTAAAGATGATTTTAAATACACAGAACTTTTAACCAAACGCAATAAATTTATACTTTTGGAACAAGAGCGAGCCTTAAGTAAGGAAGAAAAACTTCAATTTGAAGCAGCCAAAGAGGCGTTCAAATCTTATCGTGATGCCACAAGAGATGAAACACATCAACTCATTGAAAATGTCAGAGCCGTTTTACAACCATACAAAAGTGAAGGTGACCTCTTTTTAGGTGGAGTGATGATGATCGCAGATGATATGATCAGCTTTGTTAAAAATGACATCATTATCTACGGGTGTGCTATTTTGGTGATTATGGTTGTAATTTTATGGATCATTTTTCGACAAATACGTTTTGTGGTGATTCCTATTGTTGTTTCCATCAGTGCGCTTGTGATGACAACGGGGGTTAATGCTCTCATTGGTTTAGAGATAACTGTCATCTCCTCTAATTATGTAGCGATGCAACTGATTACCACTCTTTCGTTGGTGATTCATCTTATTGTGAATTACCGCGAAGAGTATTTGATGTATCCAGATTTGTCGCAAAAAGAGCTTTTGGGTGTTGTCTTTGAGCGCATGAGTGTTCCTTCTGTGTTTATTATTTTAACTTCTGTCGCTGGATTTAGCTCGTTGATGACATGCGATATTTTACCGATTATCGACCTTGGTAATATGATGAACATAGGTGTAACCCTCTCATTACTTGTTACCTATACTCTTTTCCCTGCGATGATGATGCTATTCAAAAAAGAACCCCCTATTATGGCCTTTGATAAAGCTTTTACACTCAATGAAAGCTTTGCTCAAACCGTAGAACACCATAGTAAAATTATTGTTGGTGTGGTTTTGTTTCTTGCAGTATTTAGTATTGTAGGGGCATCACGTTTGGTGGTTGAGAACAGTTTTATCAACTATTTTAAACAAAATACTGAGATCTATAAAGGCATGGAAAAGATCGATAACTATTTAGGGGGTACAACACCATTTGAGATCGTTGTAAAATTTCCCAAAGCTGAAGTGAGTCCAAAAGCAGATACCAATACCACTACCGATAGTTTTGAAAATGAATTTGATGCTATGCGTAATGATGCAAAGTACTGGTTTACGGCGCAGAAGATGGAAACCATTCTGAAAGTACACGATTATCTTCTCTCTTTACCTGAAATTGGCAATGTCTCTTCTTTAGGCACACTCTCAAAAGTTGGGCGTATTATTAAGGAGGGGCAGGATTTTGACAATTTTGAATTGGCACTCATGTACAAAGAACTTTCCCCTGAGTATAAAAAAATTCTTATTTCACCTTATGTAAATATTGAACACGATGAGGCACGTTTTGTCATTCGTGTGGTTGATTCCCACAAAGATCTTAGGCGTAATGAACTGCTTCAAACGATTCAGCAAGGCTTAGAAAAAGAGGTTGGACTTGATCCAAAAAATTATAGTCTTGTGGGCATGATGGTACTTTACAACAACATGTTACAGTCACTTTTTTCATCGCAAATATCGACATTAGGGCTTGCCGTACTCTCTTTAGGTGCGATGTTCTTATTTCTGTTCCGCTCTTTGAAAATTGCCATACTTGCGATGACCGTGAATATGGTTCCTATCAGTGTAATTTTTGGAATTATGGGTTTTGCGAACATTCCACTCGATATGATGAGCATTACCATTGCTTCCATTGCTCTTGGTATTACGGTGGACAACACGATCCATTATTATTACCGTTTTCGTGAAGAGCTCAAAGTTGATGGTGACTACATTGCTTCGATGCACAGAGCGCATGGCACCATAGCCTTTGGGATGTTTTACTACTCCCTTGCAACGATCATTGGCTTCTTGGTTATGGTGACATCTAACTTTATACCAACGTTGATTTTTGGACTTTTAACGGTGATAGTTCTTATTACTGCGATTGCTTCTGATCTTCTCTTTTCACCTTTTTTGGTTGTTTTTTTCAAACCTTTTGGAAAAGGTGAAAAGCCCAAAAAATAAGCATCAAAGCTTCACTCCTTTTGCATCAAACAGGTTATACTGTTTTAAAAAGGAGTGAAAATGTTGAGCCTTAACTGCCCCGAACTTGACGCATACCATACCGAGTGTGACGAGCTACTCAACTCTTTTGACTACACTCATTTCACAGACTCCTTTAGCGCACTCATCCACCACACCAAAGAGCATTTTGCCAATGAAGAACGTATCATGAAAGAGCTGAATTTTCAAGGGTTTATGGAGCATTTTGAAGAGCATCAAAAAATTCTGGGAGAGATGAGCCAGTTTTTGGCTATGGCGATGCAAGGTAATACGCTGTTTGCCAAAAATTACATTAAAAATGGTGTTGGTGAGCGTTTTGACATCCATATTCGAAACATCGATTCACAGTTGGCGATGTTTCTAAAAAGTAAAGCCTAATCTCTTCTCTTGTAAGTTTTTTAACTCTTTTTGATTACAATGAGCGTAAAAAGCAGATGTGAGGAATAGCATGAAAAAATGGCTTGGGTTTTGTATGATGGTACTTTTTGGGTATGCGAATGAGCTTCCTACGGTTGCATCAGTAGATGTAGAGCGTTATCTGGGGCGCTGGTATGAGATAGCACGCTTTGACCACCGTTTTGAGCGTGGATGCGGTGCGGTGGAAGCATTTTATACTGTGCGCGAAGATGGGATGATTGGTGTAAAAAACAGCTGTTATCTCACAACTGAAAATCGCATAAAAGAGGCAAATGGTCGAGCATACATTGTTGATGAAAAGAGCAATGCCAAACTCAAAGTAACCTTCTTTTGGCCTTTTTATGGTAACTATTGGATTGTGGATTTGGCAGAAGATTATCGTTATGCTGTTGTGAGTGAGCCGAGTCAAGAGTATTTTTGGATCCTTTCTCGTACGCCTGAAATGACTGCAACTGATCTTGAACATATCTTGGCTTATGCGACGCAACTTGGCTTTGACACTTCAAAACTTATTTGGCGTTAATAAAACCAGTCTAGGGCAAGTTTGAGGCTAAATCCAATAAGCCCAACTCCGACAACTTTTTGCACAACAAAAAGGTAAGGAAAAAGCTTTAACGCTTTTTTGTTACCAAAAATAAGTGCCACAAACATATCCCATGCTAGCAGCATTCCTATCATCCATAGGGCATAAAAAATCTTTACATGTAAAACGGTTTCTGGCTTGATGATCGTAAAAAGAAGTGAGAAATAAAAGAGAATATTTTTAGGATTGAGCAGAGCCGACAAAAGCCCTTGAACAAAGAGTTTAAACGCCATTTTGCTTTTTACATGTAAAGCATTTTCAAGGCTAGGTTTGGGTGCCAAAAGCAGTAAAAAACCAAGGTAAAGTAAAAAAAGTGCACCACCTATTTCGATGAGTGAAACAAGCAGAGCATAACGGCTTAAAAACGCATGTCCTACATATGCTAAAACGATGTAAAGTGCGTTTCCACTGGCAATGCCCACACAACTCCACCACGCTTTTTGATACCCATGCGTTAAGGCATGCTTGATGATAAGAAAAAAGTCTTGACCCGGGCTGAGAAGGGCTAGAAAGTAGATGGAGGTGAGGGTAAAAAACTGGGGCTCAAACATGTCGTTCCTTTTTTGCGTGAAAGTATAGAGCAGACGCAAAAAAAATTATTGTATAAAATTGACTTGGTACTCTTTGGGTGTGAGAGCGGTGTGGCGCTTAAAAAAGTGGTGGAAGTGGCTTTGGTCTACGAAACCGCAGTATTGAGCACACAGCGCAAGCGGGGTACCTCCTTGAAGCAATTTCTTTGCATGGTCGATGCGCACATCCAGCGAATAGTGTTTGGGTGTGCAACCATACGCTTGTTTGAAATGGCGTGTAAGTACAAAAGGGTTGAGACCAAAGCGTTTGGCAAGATCGTTCAGGCTGAGTGGTTCATCGATACGACTCTCCAAAAAGCGCACCACATCGTGAAGTGTTTTTTCTGTTTCTTGGATGACACAACGTTTTGTATAAAGCCAAAAAAATGTCTCCAACAACGCTTCCAATGCTTTTACATGTAAAGGTGAATACCCCTCAATCAGTGCTTTAATAATCCGTGTAAACTCTTCAAATAACGCTTTGTGGAAAATGAGAGGTGATGTGAGTGGTAAAAGCGTACTCGCTTCTTTAAAGTGTCGTGCTTGAATGCGTGCGCAAAACTCAGCATCAAGGTAAACCATAACGTAACTGCGTTTACTCTCTTTGATAGGATTGCACGAATGTTGCGTGTGTGGTGGGATGATGGCAAGAGCACCTTGTTCTAATAAAAATGAACCATGAGGCGTTTGAAAACAGGTCTTCCCCTCCATCATAAAGCCGATGGAAAGGGTAGGGTGTGCATGCGACTCATAGGCTCGTTCACTCTGCAAAGTTCGGCGTATCTGTAAAAAAGGTACTTCCCTATAACCTGTCATCGTTGTTTTTGTCTCGTTCATATCAGTATTGTAATATAATAATTCAAATGATAGCAAGGAGAAGAGGATGAAAAAACTCTTTTTAATCGTATTACTATTTGCAACTTCAGCGCTGTTTGCCTTAGATTTTGCACGCGAGAGTGAGCTTCAAAATGAGTGCGATCACAATAACGGTGTAGCATGCTTACAATTAGGTGCTATGTATCATGTGGGCGATGGTGTGAAACAAAGTTTTAGCAAAGCCAAAGAGCTTTACAACCAAGCCTGTACATTGGGCGTTGCGAAGGGCTGTTCCAGTCTTGGGTATATGTACGAAAATGGACATGCAGGAACGAACTATGCCAAAGCGGCTGAGTTGTATGAGCGAGCTTGCGTTAACGGTGATGCCGCGAGTTGTGAGAGTTTAGCAACCTTTTATGAAAATGGCAAAGGTGGCAGTGAAAATATGCAAAAAGCCGTTGATTATTATGACCGTGCCTGTAGTGGGGGACTTTCAAGTAGTTGTTCGCATTTGGGTCTTTTGTATGAACTCGATGGCAATTATGAATATGCGGTCGTGTACTACCAAAACAGTTGTGATGCAGGCGGTGCGCAGGACTGCGTGCGTTTAGGAAGCATGTATTACACGGGGCAAGGTGTTGCACAAAGAGAAGAGCGAGCCGTCAAACTCTTTAAGAAAGCATGTGAGCTTGGTGAAGAGGTAGGATGTAAAAACTACGAACTCATCAAAAACAGTTACTACATCGAATAAGCCAAAATAGATGCGTCATGAACATGTAAACTGGCATACTAAAACATCGCAAGAGGTTTTAGATGCTTTACATGTAAACGAACATAAAGGCTTAAATGCCCATGAAATAGGCACTAGACGTACACAATATGGCGCGAATACTCTAAGTCAAAAAGATGAAGAATCGCTCTTAAAACTCTTCTTACTTCAGTTTCATCAACCCCTTGTTTACATCCTTCTTTTAGCCTGTCTCATTATGGCGCTTATGGAAGAGTGGATGGATACGGGTGTTATCTTAGCCGTCGTCATCGTCAACGCCATCATCGGTTTTTGGCAAGAAAATAAAGCCATCAAAGCCATCGAAGCACTTTCAAAACTGAGTCACAGTAGTGTGATGGTACTGCGAGGCGGAGAGAAGCTTCTGCTTGAGTCTTCACACATCGTTGTTGGGGACATCGTACTGCTTTACTCGGGCGATAAAATCCCCGCTGACATAAAACTTTTACACGCCAAAGAGCTTAAAATTGATGAGTCTTTGCTCACAGGTGAGTCCATTTCAGTGGAGAAGCTTGTGGGAGTGCAGAGTGCAGATACCGCTTTGGCAGATCAGACCAATATGCTTTTTTCTTCCACACTTGTGACCTACGGACAAGGGATTGGTGTGGTGGTAAGCGTGGGCGATGAGAGTGAGCTTGGCAAAATCAATACGATGATCTCCAATGCCGATGTGCTTCAAACGCCGTTAACGCAAAAATTGGCTTTTTTCTCAAAACGCCTTTTATACGGCATTTTAGGCATGGCTGGAGTGACGTTTATCATCGGTGTGATGCGTGGCGAAGAGCTTGTCATAACCTTTATGGCTTCGGTCGCTATGGCGGTAGGTGTCATTCCCGAGGGATTACCTGCGGCAATGACCATTATCTTAGCGATTGGCGTTGTGAAAATGGCGAGCAAAAATGCCATCATCCGAAAGCTCCCTGCGGTTGAAACACTAGGAAGTACCACCGTCATCTGTACCGACAAAACAGGTACACTCACGCAAAATGCTATGACCGTTACCGAAATGATGGCAGCAGGTAAAACGTACCTACTCAGTGGCACTGGGTATGATCCTAAAGGGGAGATATTTGAGGCAAAAGTGCCTATGGCTCCCACAAAAGGAAGTGCGCTTTATGAGACTTTGGTTGCTGGTGTGTTGTGTAATACCTCGCGCCATGTCAAAGTGGAGGGTGTTTATGCTATTGAAGGCGACCCAACGGAAGGCGCACTCATCGTTTCGGCTAAGAAAGCGGGCATTAGAGAAAAGCTTTTGCTTCAAGAGTTTACACATGTTGATACCCTTTCTTTTGAGTCAGAACATCAGTATATGGCGTCAGGCTACCGTGTAGTTGGGATTGAATCGTACCTCGTTTATCTTAAAGGTTCGGTGGAAAGAATTGTTGAGCGATGCGACCTTTTTATAGATGAACAAGGTTCTTTATTGCCCATAGATAGAGCTAAAATAGAAGCGTATGCCGAAAAAATGGCAAGCCAAGGACTCCGTGTTTTAGCCTTTGCCAAAGTGTATCTCCAAGAAAAAATAGACCCATTAGGGCATCATCATTTTCAAAAGGGGCTGATCTTTTTAGGCTTACAAGGAATGATAGACCCTCCACGAATCGGTGTTATCAAGGCGATTAAAAGCTGTTACCATGCGGGTATTGCGGTTAAGATGATTACGGGGGATCACCGCATGACGGCACTCTTCATCGCGCATTCTATTGGGCTAAAAACAGATGAAAAAACCGCTGTTTTGACAGGTAAGGAGCTTGAAGCACTGAGCGATGACGAGCTTACCTCGTTGATAGAGCGCGTGAGTGTTTTTGCGCGCATTGCGCCTGAACAAAAACTACGTCTTGTTAAAGCGCTTCAGTCGCTCTCTCATGTTGTTGCCATGACGGGCGATGGGGTCAATGATGCGCCAGCGCTTCGTCAGGCTAACATTGGCATAGCGATGGGCATTGCCGGAACCGAAGTTGCCAAAGAGTCCGCCGATATGATTCTTACCGATGATAACTTTATCACGCTTGAAGATGCCATTGAAAAAGGGCGTGTGGTGTATGACAACATCATCAAGTTCATCACGTGGATACTTCCTTCCAATATGGGTGAAGGTCTTGTGGTTATCTTCGCCATTCTTGCAGGCATTACACTGCCGATACTTCCACTACAGATACTTTGGATCAACATGGCGACTGACAGTGTCCTAGGCATTATGCTTGCTTACGAGCCTAAAGAGAAAAATATCATGGATCGCGCTCCTCGAAACTCCGCAGAGCCTATCTTAACGGGGCGACTTTTATTTAAAGTGGCACTGGTTGGCATTTTGTTGGCACTGAGTGCCTTTAGCGCATTCTTCTATGTTCAATTCTTAGGGATGAGCGAAGAGGTAGCACGGACAGTGGTGGTTAACATCTTTGTTTTTGGTGAGATGTTTTATCTTTTTAACTGCCGTTCTTTACACTACTCGATGTTTCAAATAGGCTTTTTTAGCAATCCTTTACTGCTTGGCGGTGTTGCACTGATCAGTGCTTTGCAACTTCTTTTCGTCTATGCACCATTGATGAATCAGCTCTTTAAAAGCGCACCTTTAGGGGTAGTGGAGTGGGCGATCACATTAGGTTCTAGCCTTATCGTTTACGTCGTGATTGAGGTTGAAAAATCTTTACATGTCAAACGAAGTAAGGCTTTGTAATTAAAGTTTTTTGGCTTCTTTTTCAAACCTAAAATGTGCTTTTGTCATCTTGTGGCGGTATGCAAACATCGCGTCCATATCTTTTTTTACGAACCAAAAAAAGAGGTTTCCAATCAAAGGTATGGGGAGTGCTAGGGTAATTGTCTCTTCCATGCGTGTGCGATGTTTGCCCTCGGAGATGAAGTTTCGCTCATGCCGAAAGTAAGAAAAAGGACCTTTGCGCATTACATCAACAATGCTTTGAGGGTACTGTTTTTCAATCTCTATTTCCCAACGCGTGGTTACTCCAAATTTTTTGATGTCAAGAACAACGATGTTTTGCTCCATGCTCACAATTTTCACTTTAATCGAAGGTGGCGTAATCAGCGGAAGGTTATGTGTGTCAGTGTGAAAATCATACACCTCTTCTACTGAAGCGTCGATGTTACAGCTGTAGAAGAGGGTATAGTGCCTCATTTTAGGGGCGCATCGTACAGATACGAAGCAATGTCTTTAAGCGCACTTGCATCATAACCAAGCTCTGGCATCAAACCGTACTTAGCGATGGCTTCAGGCATAAGCGCTGTTTTGGCATCGGGTTTGCCAACCCATGTCGCCATAAACTCTACAAATTTTTCTTTGGAAGCGTAAACTTTTTTATAGTTTTTTTGCACTTCGATTGAAGTGGGAGCCGCTGTTGCATCGCCCGTCGTATGGCATGAAACACAGTTACCGTTAAAAAGTGTTTCACCCGAAGATGCTCCATAGAGATAAAAAGCTGAAAGGCAAAGTAGCATAAACTTTTGCATGAGGCTCCCTTTTCCAAGTTTTCAATTATTGTAGCAAAGAATTAGGAAAAAATTTTCCATGGAAATATTTTAATGCTTTTAAGAGCTTTTTTCTAACTTACAATAGTCCTAAAATACACACTCAAAATGTCATTGAGTGATTTAACTATCGTCTGTAATGATCGTAGTGATAACGAGGGCCTCCATGTGTACGGTAAGGATAGAATCCATGTAAAAATGAATCGTACAAAAGTCCGTAAACGATGACAGTTCCCGTTGCATCGACAATATCATACACGGGTCCTCTGTCTATAATACGCTCTCGTACAATCACAGGACGATCATACGTTACAACCCGATCTTCTATAATAACGCGGGTCGTTTGTATCGGAGTGTAGGTTTGCGTAGGCGTTGGGGCTTGTACGGGGGTGATATGATCTACTCTGTACATAGAACGATCCGAAGAATCATCATACACAATCGTACCGTTTGGCAAAATATACCCAGCAGCAAACAGTGAAGATGAAAGTACAAAAAGAGTAGCAAGTGCTAAAGATGTTTTTGATGGAAGTATGTTGAACATCGTTCAATCCTTGATAACTAAAATATTAGAAATCTATATAACACCATTATAAATCGCTTCCCTAAACCGTTTGTTAACCTATTTTATTATTTTGCGATAAAGTCGATATTGTAGTCATTATACTTCAAGAGGGTCGTTATGAATATTTCCAGTATTCCTTCATCATCAAATGCCATAACCCCAAGAGTCAAACAACCAGATGCGGAAGAGTTTGCTAGGCTTAAAAAAGAGCCAACCAAGGTCATAACAAAGGGTGATATTTATACCTCTACTGCAGTTCATTTTAAAGAACTCACACTGGAAGAACTCAAATACGAAAAGATTGATGTCGATAAATCTAAATATACGTATGTTAGCCATACTGATGGTCCAAAAAATGAGCCAGATCGTATTGTTACCGTACGTGATCCTGCAAATAACAAATATGTGACGATGCAACTTTCAAAAGCAAGTATTGATCAGCTCAAACAAAAATTCGGTGGAGTTAATGACTTTTTTGAACGCGGTGATGGTACCTTGCGCCTCAATGGTGAAGCAGAAGCCTTTGTTGCAGGATGGTTGCAAAATATAACAACAGACCGCAGCTACACCAAATCAGATGCCGATGGAAATGGCTTTATTGAGGGAGATGAAGCAAAAACATTGACTATTGGGTTTGAACGCCATAATAACTATGATTATATTGGTAAAAAAGTGGTGAAAATAAACCTTGATACAGGCGCCAATTATAAAGAACTTGGTCGTGCTGCTCCTGACCTTTTTAAAGGTAAAGAAGCAAAATTAGATTTTCAAGTTAAACGTTCAGCTACAAATGCTAACTATATCCAGTTTGAAAATAGTGTTGAAAAAGAGCTTGACCACACCATTCAAACGGATGTAGATATGAATGGGACGGTTACTTTAAAAGAGGGATTAAGCGATGAATTTGGAAAAGATTACCAGCAAAAAGTTATTTCAGAGATGGACGAATCGCACCAAAAATTCCTTAATATGAATCCTACTTTCAATGATAGTACTCAACTACAAAATCATGATTATGGGCTTTCTAAAATCCTTTCTGAAGATGAAGTAAAACAAATTCCTCCGCTTCCATCAGTCTCTTTAGATGCATTACAAATAAGTACTTCAGACTTCTTAACGTTTGCTCTCCAAAAAGATAAAACTATTTCTGATACGTTAGATCAGTTACAAATACAAAACAAATCAGAAAAAGCTTATTCGAATGAAGATGAAAACACTGTCTTAAAAGAAAAAGAGATAATGGTTTAAAAAGAGTTTTTCATCTTTTCAGGATTTTATACGTAACATGAAATAATTTTAACAAAAGGTTGATTATGCAAAAGCTCGTGTTTTTTTTAGTACTTTTTATATCTTACGGTTTTGCGGCTGGAAACGTAGAATCCGTAACCCTTGCAAAGTCTTCTCAAAGTTGGGATGGCTCAGCAATGCCCGCTTATCCTAAAGAAGCACCTGAAATTTCGGTTTTGAAGATTACCATTCCCGCTCATACAGAGCTTCCGCTTCACAAGCATCCCATCATCAATGCGGGGTATATGGTGAAAGGCTCACTTAAAGTGGTTACCGATGAGAACAAAACATTACACCTGAAAGCAGGTGAGGCGCTTATCGAAGTGGTGGATAAGTGGCATTATGGTGTGAATGAGGGTGATGAGCCTGTGGAGATTGTTGTCTTTTATGCGGGTACAAAAGAGAGTGTTTATTCTGTGAAGAAGTAAGAGCCAAGAAATCTTGGCTCTTTGCGTGTTATGCTTTTTTAACGACACAGATCGTGTCATTCCATGCCTGCATACCCACAATTGGTGCAGGGTTGATCGGGATGACGTGGTTTGGATTAAATCCATTCCCTGTTCCTCCTGCTTTTTTGTCCCACCAAATGATGCCATGACGGGCTTGGTCATCAACAGGTCGGTAAGAAGGATTTTTTTCCCGTTTGCCATTTTTGGCTTGAGGAATGCGCCCTCCAAAATTCATACCGAGTGACGTACTCAAACATACAACACGTGGATGAACCCCCTCGGTTACAAAAGCTTTCACTTTCATACTCGCTACTTTCTCACCGCTAAGAGAGGCTTTAAAGCCAGAACGCGGTCTAAAGGTCGTGAGTTCGACCATATCGCCATTTTTAATGCCCAGCTTTTTCGCGGTTTGAGTGTTAATCCACATCGGGTTATCGTGGACGATTTCGGTAAGGTACTGCTGTGGCGCAGTTCGGGCTTGGGTGTGAACATTCCATTTGAATGTAGTCAGTACTAATTGATGTTCACCAATTTCTTTAAGCGAAGCAGGCATGATGTAGTGAGGCAAGCCATCATCGACAAGGTTGATTTTTTTAGCTGCTTCTTGAACGATGGAGGAGTAAATCTCAAATTTACGTGATGGTGTTTTAAACCCTTTCACGGCGACATCGTTTTGCATAAGACCAATCGCCTCTTTTTTCTCCCCTTTCTTTTGATAGACAATGCCATCTTCCACAAAGCTATTTTCTAACTCTTTGGCATTCAATTTTTTAGCATAACTCTCATAGGCTTTAGGTTTATCATCAACCCATGCACCGTATTTTTTCATGTACTCAAAACCGTTTAATCCCTCTTTTTCAGGCAATTCTGAGAGACGAAGTTTCATAAACGCTTCGTAACTTTCAAACGCAAAATATTTAGCAACGGGCTCATGGAGACGTTGTGCTATTTTGATGAGTGTGTCTGCAAAGTTTTCGCATGCATACGGAGGACGCGCTGCAGGTTGACGGAAGACAAAGTACGGAATTAACTCATTAGCATTACGCCCTTCGATGGTGTAGCGTTCAAAGTAAGTTGCATCGGGCAAGAGAAGGTCGGCATAGTGTGCCATCTCAGAGTAAACGACATCCGAACACGCGTGAAACGGTATAACGCTCTCATCTTTGAGTGCTTCAACGGTTACTTTTGGACCCTCTGGCCATGTTTGAGGCGCTGAAATGGTGTAAGAGAGGTACACATCCACAGGCTGTGTTTTGTTTTTAATCTTCTCAAAGACCAGTTGGCTGACTTTCATCTTTTGCCAGCGATTGGCAAGTGGGTACTCTTTTGGGTCTTCTAAGTCAGTGCTAAATTTCACTTTTGGCGGCAGTGGTTTTGGCATAGGGAAAGAGGCTTCTCCTAGATTTTTGGAGCCACCAAAGGCATAGCCACCTTTTTTACCGACACTGCCAACAACGGCGTTTAGCAAGATTACAGCGCGATCGTTATTGAAACCATTTTGATGCGCTTGCGAACCACGGTTGGTAAAAGCAGCACAATGAGGAGCTGCTTTGGCAAATTCTAACGCAAGTCGGGTGATGTCAGAAGCCTCAAGTCCGCTCTCTTTGGCGGCAAATTCGGGCGTATATGGCTTTAAGAAAGTCTCTAGTGCTTCAAGGCTGAGGTTTGTCCATGTTTGGATAAACGCTTTATCATGAAGGTTGTGTGCAACAATGACATGTGCCATCGCAAGGGCAATAGCCCCTTCTGAGGAAGGAAACGGTGCTAACCATTCATCGCTGCGACCAGCTGTATTGGAGAGTCTTACATCAAAGGTGACGAGTTTTGCACCATTGCGCTTTGCTTGGGCATAGCGTGTGAGCATGGGGAACCCGCCTTGATGGGCTTCAAAGAAGTTTGCGCCAAAATTGAGGAAGTACTTACAGTGTTCCGCATCGACGGTTTCCCAGTCGGTATCGCCGATACTTGCGTAGTTGGCAGCACGTTTGTTGGAAGAGCAAAGGGCACGGTGGTTGAGCACAACCGGTGAGCCGATGGCGTCCATAAAGCGATTGGTTATATCATCGATGCGGTTACGACCAGCATGAAAGACAACCCTTTCAGGATGACCTGCATCGATATTTTTTTGAATGCGTGAAGCGATCATCGCATACGCTTCATCCATGCTGATGCGTTGCCACAACCCTTCACCACGCTTGCCCATACGTTTCATCGGATAAACAAGACGCTCAGAGTAGTCAATCGCGCAGACACCACCATGCGCTTTAGCACAGAGTTTTCCTCTGGAATTTGGGTCAAGTGGATTGCCTTCAACACCTAAAACTTTACCATCTTTGACAAGAACCGTCATACCACAAACCGTTGAGCAGTTAAGGCATACACTCGGTATTTTGGTAATGTTTTTAATGCTCAGTGCGATGTTGGTTTTAGGCTCACGCAGTTCGTAGGAACCTGCATTGAGTGTATTGGGATTTAAAGAGATGATGCCACCCATTTCGAGTGCAGCGAGCGAGATGGCACCACTTTTAATAAATTCGCGACGTTTCATGAACCTCTCCTTGCCCAGTTTGAAATCTCATAGTTGTAGGGTGAAAAGGGGTTTCCTGTTGTCAACTTTTCACGCATAAGAGGGTTTGCCCCGATATGCAGGGTGCGAGGTTTGTCACTTGAGCGCATGGTAAAGCCAACACCGTTAGCAGGGAGTGACTCTTTGGAGAGGTCAATGATGCGAATGGCTTCGCTCACACAGGTTGCTTCACACGCAGCTTTTTGACCTAGTTCTAAACGGTGAGCGCAGAGATTGCACTTTTCTGCAAGTTTTGAAAGGGGGTTAACGTAGATAGCACCAAGAGAACAAGCTTTGACACAGTCACCACAACCATTGCATTTTTTTTCGTCAATTTTAACGATGCCATTTTCTTCATAAATTGCACCCTGAATGCAGACTTTTTGACAGCTAGCATCTTCGCATTGTGTACACATAATAGGGAGAAATTCTCTTTTTACCTTAGGAAATGACCCTGTATCTAAGTAGAGTGTCATCGTTCTAAAAAGCCCGAGTGGGGCACCAAATTCTTGTTTGCACGACACCTCACAGGCGTGGCAGCCGACACACTGGTTTGTGTCAACAATCATTCTGTATTGCATAAAAATCCTGGGGAATAAGATACCTAGGGCGTGGAATCTGAACGCATTAAATCGTCAAAAAAGCCCAAGATGAGATTGTAGTAAAGTAGGGCTGAAAAAAACATGATAAGTATCAATGCGTGTTTATTCGGAAGCTTTGTTATAATGATACCTATAGATTTCTGCCTCGTTAGAGGCAAGCTTTAGCGCCACAGCGGCATAGCGTAGGTTTTTAGGCTTTGCCTAAAAAATGTGATCAAAGAGTTTTGTAAGAACTCTCATAAGATGAGGAGTGTAAGATGGACAAAGAATTGCAAACGCTTCAGAAGTTTTACAACATTGCCATTGAGTTTTTAACCCACTATAGTTTTCAGCTTTTGGGTGCGCTTATTATCGTTATTATCGGGTGGTTTGCCGCAAAGTATGCGTATGCGCTATTAATGCGTATATTTGAACGCAACCATTTTGACATTACACTTTCTAAATTTGTTGCAAGTGTCGTAAAAATGCTTGTGTTTACCGCTATGATTGTGATAGCGCTTGGTAAAGTGGGCATTTCCATTGCTCCGTTTGTCGCCGCCATCGGTGCGGTTTCCTTGACGGCTGGTTTGGCGCTTCAAGGCAGTGTTTCCAACTATGCCGCAGGTGTTCTTCTCATCATCTCTCGTCCGTTTAAAGTCGGTGATACGCTTTCCATTAGCGGTTTTTACGGCGTGGTAGAAGAGATAAAACTCTCCTACACGGTGCTTCGCAATGAAGATGAAGAGCTTATCACCATTCCCAATAAAAAGATGATTGGCGATGTTTTAGTCAACTCTTTTGATGTACGTGTCGTGGAGTCTAGTATTGGGGTGGCGTATGAGGAAGAACCTGCTAAAGCAATCGCACTGATTAAAGAGGTATTGTCTGGTTGTAAGGATGTCTCAAAAACGCACAAACCCGTTGTTGGCATTGCAAAGTTTGGTGACAGTTCTATTGAGATCGGACTTCGCTACTGGGTTCCAACAAAGAGTTTTTTTAAGACACAGTATGAGATTAATCTAGCCCTTTACACGGCTTTTCATGTCAATAATATTAGTATTCCATACCCGCAACGTGAAATAAGAATTTTAGGAGAAAAAATTTGATTCCCAAGAAATATGAATTGATAGTATTTGCCTTTTTTATGTCATTGTTTATGACAATGTTGATGTCCTTTGTTATTACGTTTATTAATGTTGGATTGATAGACGGGTTTTTCCACCGTTGGTTTCAAGCATTTTGGAGAGCGTACATCATTGCATTTCCTGCTATTTTATTTGTCGCTCCTCTTGTGCGAAAGCTTGTTAAAAAGTTAGTTTCTTCATCTTAATTTTGAAAAAACTTCATGAGTCCCATCACGATCTCAAATCCAATGAGTCCTATGATGATCCACTCTAAAAATTCGCTGTGTTTGTGGTTGAACATATCCAGCGCCATGCTGATGTCATCTTTGAGATTGGTGAGTTTATGCTCGACAATCTCGAAGCGATCTTTGAGTTCAAGTATGGAAGAGAGGTGATTGTAAAGCTTCTCAGCTTCTTCATTGTCCCACAAAATATTTGGCTTATCTAACAAAAAAAGATCACTTACCATGCCATGTTGAATGGCCGTTAAATTACGTGCAAATTCAATGAGTTTGGAGCGTTTGAGTAGCGCGTAACTCTGCGTCAAATCAAGCAGTTGTTGGCTTTTTTCAAAATGCACATCCAAGTCTTGCTCGTATTTCTCTAACCCAACACTTTGCGAAATGACAAGAGCGATGATAATAAGATAAAGTGGCAAAGGCTCTTTGAGAATAATCTGCTCATTGCTAACTTTACACGTAATCTCTAACTGTGGGTCAATAAGAATGGGATAGTCTTGAAAAATGTAGCGCTGCTCTAAAAACGAAGCATCTTTTATGCCCAGTTTGATGAGTGCTTGGTGCATGGCTTCTTTTTCCCAATTGATGAAAGTGAGGACATTGAATTGGGTATAGACAAGAAATGTATCGCGATACTGGTAATAAAATGCTTTCTCGATTCCTTTTTTGAGTGAACAATCCAGCAGTGTTTCTATTTCATGTTTCACAAAAGGGGTGGGAAGCGAAATGGAAACTAAAGAAAATAAAGAAGACATAAGAACTCCTTGTGCAAAATTCTTTTTACAATTATAAGTATACACTCAAATGAAAACCAAAACGTTACATGTAAAGAAGTGTTAACAAATTAATGCTAATATTAACGCAGAATAATAGAACAATCAGACTACTGAGTAAGGATTCCAATGCATTTGAGGCTTATAAGTTATATGCTCTTTAGCATGGCAAGTATGCTTTTGGCAGAAGATTTTGATCCTTTGGGTACAAAGTCACTTTTGCCAAAACAGCAAGCGACATTTGTAACATGCACAAAAACGGATATTACTAAGGCATTGGGGCTTTCCGATGTCGTAATGGCGGCACTTTGTAATAACCCCCAAACCAAAATAGCATGGCAAACATCGCTTTATCAAGCTGCACAAGTAGGGGTGAGCCAGTCGGCATACCTTCCAACGCTTAGCGCAACAGGTTCAGTTCTCAAAAGTGAAAGCAGCGAAATCAAAACAGGAAATCAAGAAAATATCGGGGTAACACTCTCCTATTTGCTGTATGATTTTGGTAAACGTGATGCAACATATGACAATGCAAAGGCACTTTTGGATGTCGCTCTTTTTTCTGAAAATGGGACGATTCAAAGTGTTTTTCTCTCTGCTATTCAAGCCTACTACACACTTTTTGGCTCAAATGCTTCGCTGGAAGCAAGCAGGGAAGCAGAACGCTCAGCACTAGCAAGCCTCAATGCGGCTAAGACACGCTACTCTGTTGGAACGGCGACACCTGCGGACACGTTGCAAGCCCAAACGGCGTACTCGCAAGCGATGCTCAACCGTATTCAAGCAGAAGGTAGTGTTAAAAGTGCGCAAGGTGAACTTGCCAATGTCCTTGGGCTCATTCCTGATACAACGATGCAGTTACAAACACCACACCTAGAGATCCCCAGCGATATATTTGAAAAAAACATAAGAGCACTGATGGAAGAGGCACAAAGGCTTCGACCTGATTTGATGGCGGCAAGTGCGAAGATCAAAGCAGCTGAAGCAGGTGTGAAGGCAGCTAAGGCAGATAACATGCCTACATTTTCGCTCTCCGCAACGTCTGGACATACTGAGACGGTTTATAACACTGCACAGCGAACATCCAGTATTGGGCTTTATGTAAGCATACCGATTTTTACAGGGTTCAATACCAAGTACAAAGTTCAAGCCGCAGAGCAACAGCTCAAAATCAATGAAGCAGAGTATGAAAAACTCTCTCAAGATGCAAGTTTAGAAGTTTATAAAACCTATCAATCTTTGATAAGCGAAACACAAGCGACACGAGCCAGCGCAGATTTGGTTGCAAGTGCACAAGCTTCGTACGATCTCTCCCTTGGCAGGTATAAAGCAGGTGTGGGAACCATACTTGATCTTTTAAGTGCTCAAAGTGCGCTTGCCAGTGCAAAACAACAACACATTCAGTCACTCTATACTTGGTACATAACCAAAGCGAGCCTTGCAAAAGCAATGGGAACGCTTGATTTTTCAACGATAAAAGGACAACCATGAGCTTTTTAAAAAACATACTGCTTCATAAATTTACAATTCTTCTCATTCTCATAGCCGTAGGTTTTGGTGGATACAAAGCATGGGAACTCTACACTAAACCACCGCTTGAAGCAAAATACAAATTTCACACACTTGAAAATGGTGATATCACTCAAAGTGTCGCTGCCAATGGTACACTCAACCCTTTGGTCTTAGTCACGGTGGGTACACAAGTTTCGGGTAAGGTTATCAAGCTTTATGTTGATTTTAACGATAGAGTCAAAGAAGGGCAAATACTAGCCGAACTTGACCCCGCTCTTTTAGATGCACAAGCCGCGCAAAGTGCCGCGAGTGTCAAGAGTGCTGAGGCTTCTTTGGAGCTTGCTATTGCAAATGAAAAAAGATCGCGTGAGCTTTTTTCAAAAGAGTACATTTCCAAACAAGACTTAGATGCAACAGTACAAGCGCTCAAATCTGCTCGTGCAGCATTAGATCTTGCGCGTGCACAGTCTCAAAAAGATCGCACCAATCAGGGCTATACCATTATTCGTTCCCCCGTATCGGGTGTTGTGGTCGATAGACAAATCGATGTAGGTCAAACAGTAGCGGCGAGTTTACAAGCACCTATTCTTTTTAAAATTGCACAAGACCTTCGTGAAATGCAAATTGACTCAAACTTTGCAGAAGCAGATATCGGTCGCATCAAAGTAGGGCAAAATGTCACGTTTGCGGTTGATGCATTTCCTAGCGTTACATTTACGGGCGTTGTGAAGCAAGTCAGACTCAATGCGACCACCGTTTCTAATGTCGTTACTTACGATGTCGTTGTTACCCTTCAAAACCCCGATGAAATTTTAGCACCAGGAATGACAGCGTATGTCAATGTGATTATTGCTGAGAAGAAAAATATTTTGGTTGTCCCCAATGCGGCACTGCGTTATAAACCAACTGACACCACTCCCAAAGAAGCCGTAGATGTTCAAAAGCAAGGGGGCATGAAAGCTCGAAAAGAGAAAAAAGATCCTAACTCAGGTGTAGTCTATGTGTTTGAAAATGGAATTCCCAAAGCGATTAAAGTTACGACAGGCATTACCGATAACCGTTTAACGGAGATTACAAGCGATACACTCAAAGCTGGCGATAAAGTCATTCTTGAAGAGACGAAAGCCAGTGCAAAAGCCAGTGCAGGAGCACCAATGGGAAGACCATTTTAATGAACGAAGTCATTAAAATCTCACACTTAACAAAAAATTATTACACCGCTGCAGGTGAAGTGTGTGTGCTTAAAGGTGTTGATATTACGATTACAAGTGGTGAGTTTGTCGCAATTATGGGACCCTCTGGCTCAGGAAAATCGACCTTTATGAATATTCTTGGCTGTTTGGATAAAGCGACTTCGGGAGAGTATCTTCTCAACAGCAACAATACAACGGCTTTAAGTAAAAATGATCTCGCAACACTTCGTAATAACATTATTGGTTTTGTGTTTCAAGGCTTCAATTTATTACCACGTAAAAGCTTGATAGATAATGTTGCGTTGCCTTTGGTGTATGCAGGTGTGGATTCACATGAGCGCAAAGAAAGAGCAAAACAAATTCTTAAAAGTGTTGGACTTGAAGCGTTTGGAACGTATCTTCCTACTCATATTTCGGGAGGTCAACAACAACGTGTTGCAATTGCAAGAGCTCTTGTCAATAAGCCTAAGCTTATTTTAGCCGATGAACCAACGGGTAATCTTGATACCAAAACAAGTCAAGAGATCATGCAGCTGTTCAGTGAACTCAATGAAAAAGAGGGTATTACGATTGTTTTGGTTACGCATGAGCCTGACATTGCAGCGTATGCAAAGCGGTTGGTAAATTTTGTGGATGGCAAAATTCAACACGATGGACCCACAGAGCGTATGATGGAGAGGGTACAATGACATTTATAATGCTTGCGGAAGCGTGGAGTGCGATGGGAGCTAATAGGCTTCGTACGTTTTTAACGATGCTTGGCATGGTGATTGGTGTTGGCGCTGTTATCTTGATGTCCTCTATTGGCGCAGGTACACAAGCCAAAGTCAAAGAGTCGATTGCCTCGATGGGGAGTAACCTTTTCATTGTTTTAGCAGGTTCAATGACATCGGGTGGTGTGCGTATTGGTAGTGGTGCAGTGCAGACGTTGACGATTGGTGATGCGAATGCTATGGAAGAGATCGATAGCATTGCCGCCACAGCGCCTGTCTCTTCTGGCACTGCTCAAATGGTCTATCAGTCTGCCAACTGGAACACACAAGTGACTGGTACGACACCTTCTTTTTTTCAGGTACGTGATTGGAACCTTGAGAGTGGTTACCCTTTTATGGACTCAGATGTGAGAGGTGCAACCCGCGTCGTTGTGTTGGGTAAAACGGTTGCTCAAAACCTTTTTGGTGATGAAGACCCCGTGGGTAAGACCATTCGGATTAAAAACAGTCCTTACATCGTCGTGGGTGTTCTTGTTAAAAAAGGGCAAAGTTTAGATGGTAGAGATCAGGATGACACGGCAATGGTTCCGATTACCACGGCACAAACAAAACTTTTTGGAAGCCAATTTAAAGGCTCTGTACGTTTCATTATGGTGCAAGGTGTCTCTGAATCAACCATGGATAAAGCAGAAAAAGAGATGACACAACTTTTAAGACAGCGCCATAAACTACGCGATAGTGTCGAAGATGACTTTACGATTCGTAACCTTACAGCCCTTGCCAATACAGCCGAAGAGACAACCAAAGCGATGTCGCTCATGCTTGCCGCCATTGCTTCTATCTCTTTGTTGGTTGGAGGTATTGGTATTATGAACATAATGCTGGTTTCAGTCACAGAGCGTACACGTGAGATTGGTATTCGCATTGCCATAGGGGCGAAACAAAATAACATTTTGTTGCAATTTCTACTTGAAGCATTGATGATTTCCATCATTGGCTGTTTTATTGGTGTGTGTGTAGGTGTTGGAGGAGCTTATGTGGTAGCGCATTTCTTTCCTATTAATGTGGTCATTACGCAAAATTCCATCATCATCTCTTTCTTGGTCGCAACAGGGGTGGGTGTCTTCTTTGGGTTTTACCCAGCACGAAAAGCGGCAAATTTAGAGCCTATTGAAGCACTGCGCTATCAGTAGCGTCTAAATAATGCGCTATAATTCTTCAAAATTAGCATAGGAATATCAATGAAATTACTTTTAATTGGTGCTGGCAATATGGGTGGAGCGATGCTTCAAGGTTTACATGAAAAAGATATTACGGTTGTCGAAGCGTATCCTCCAAGAGCAAAAGAGTTACAAGATCTCTATCCAAGCATTAATATTGTGGGGGAGATTCCTTCGTTGGAAGGGTATATTGTTATCCTTGCGATTAAACCTCAATCCTTTGGAACCCTTCACACCAAAGGTATTGCAGAGGGTGTTATTTCCATCATGGCAGGTGTCAATTTAGAAAAACTAAAATCGGGTATCATGGCAAAACATTACATTCGCTCCATGCCGAATATGGCAGCGCTTGTACGCAAATCTGCAACTTCATTGTGCGGAGATGTTGCGCTTAAAGATGAAGCAATAGATATATTAAGCTCAATAGGACGTTGTTTTTGGTTAGAGAGTGAAAAAGAACTTGACATAGCAACAGGACTTTCAGGCTCTGCTCCTGCGTGGATAGCGCTTGTGGCTGAAGCCCTCAGTGATGGTGCCGTCAATCTTGGTATGAAACGTGACATCACCTATCAATACATAGCGACACTGTTTGAAGGGGTTGGTGAAGTGCTTAAAAGTGAGCATCCTGCTATTTTAAAAGACAAAGTGATGTCTCCTGCTGGCACAACTGCTGCAGGCTATGCAAAACTTGAAGAAGGTGGCGTGCGAGACAGTTTCATCAAAGCGATGGAAGCATCGTATGAGAGGGCAAAGGGTTTTTCAAAATAGAAGAAGACTAAAAGGCTTGTCAAAAGACAAGCCTTAAGCTATTTTATGTGCTTTTTTCTTGGTAGAGGCTGTTTTCTTGCTGTTTTTAGAAGGGGCAATGACTTTTTTAGCCGTTCTTGTTTCTGTTATATCCGGCAAAACATCTTCAAAAATGGTTTTAATGTCGTTCCATCTGTGTTCAGAGTTGAGCATTACTACAAGGATATCTTTATCGTCTTTTTTGGCTCTCGCAATCAGACATGGACCCGCTTTTTGCGTGTAACCTGTTTTAATTCCTACTGCGTATTTATAGTTGTTAAGAAGTTTATTGTGTGTGTAAGCGGCATAGCCTCTTTTGGTATTGATAGCTTTAAAATCATGACGTTTTAGTTTTGCCATATCGTTGAAAGCACTGTTTTTGATAGCATATTCACTGAGGTTTAAAAGATCAAGTGCTGTAGAGTAATGATTGCCAAAATTGCTACTGTCAAAGCCACACGGATTGGTAAAGTTTGTATTTCTCATCCCAATTGCTTTTGCTTTTCTGTTCATCATTCCTACAAATTTATCGACATCGCCATCACCCAAAAATACACCTATACTCATAGCCGCATCGTTCGCTGACATGACCATCGCTGCTTTGACAAGATCACGTAAGTAAAATTTTTCACCTACTCTAAGACCCGCTTTGGTAGGTTCGACTTGGATCATTTCACGGGTAATCGTTACTACCTCATTCATTCGGCCACTCTCAATCGCCAACATTGCTGTCATAATCTTTGTTAAACTTGCAGGTTGGTTGATTTTTTGCTCATCTTTGGCAAATATCAGTTGTTTGGTTGTTAAGTCTTTTGCAATGATAGAATCGGTGTTACGTTTAATACGATCCGCAGTCTCTTTGTCAAGATAAGCTGCGCTAAGTGAAGTTGAAATAATACATGCGCCGCAGATAAGCGATAAAATTTTTTGTGTCATGCTGCTCTTTTTTAAGAATTTGTTTTTTTCATTTTAGTAAAAGTTTCTTAAAAACTCCCTTTGAAAATGGCTAAAATAGCCACTTTGGTTCAAAAGATGAAAAATTAAACATAAAGCGTTATAACAGTTAAGGTAATAACGTTATAATGCTCAAAATATTTAATGCAGGTCTACCGTTATATACTTTTTATACATAAGGAACTTATATGGAAGGGATTGCCTCTGGGGTAATGAGTTTTGACAAGCCCGCTCTTTTGGAAAAGCGCATTAGACTTCTCGAAGCGATTGCTGAAACAGGCTCAATTAGCAGTGCGGCTAAGCGCGTAGGCCTTAGTTACAAAGCGGCATGGGAAGCGGTTGACACGATGAATAATCTCTCCCATAACCCTCTGGTTGTGCGTGTTACAGGTGGTAGTGGAGGAGGGGGGACAACGCTTACGCTTCTTGGATGTGAAGTTGTTGCCAACTATAGCGTTTTAAAAAAAGAGTATGAGAGGTTTTTAAATCGTCTTTCGACAATGGGTGATTTTGAAATGAACAGTTTAAAACACATACAAAGGATTGCTATGCAAATCAGTGCACGTAATCAGCTGATGGGAAAAGTCGGCGAGATCAAACAGGCAAAAGTCAATGCAGAAGTGCATATTGTGCTTAAAAGTGGTGTTATTTTAGTCTCTACGATCACGAACAGTGCGGTTGAAGAATTGGGTCTTGAAATTGGCGATGAAGTGGTGGGTATCATCAAAGCGTCTTCTGTTCTTATCTCAAATGAGCTCAGTATTGCAACCAGTGCACGCAATAAACTCGTAGGCATGGTAACGGACATTAAACTTGGCGAAGTCAATGCTCAGGTCAGTGTTGATATCGGACAAAATGACGTTGTGGTTTCTACTATTACCGCTGAATCGGTAAGAGCTTTAGGGCTTGGAATTGGTTCGCGTGTTTGTGCCATCATTAAATCCAGTAGTATCTTAATCGGAAAATAATCTAAAGGAGTCGTTATGTTAAAATTATTATTAGTGAGTGCGGTGTTATCAGTATCTTTAGTTGCAGGAGAGATCAGTGTTGCGGTTGCCGCAAATCTTAGCGATGTCATCGAAGTCTTTAAAACTGAGTTTGCCAAAACAAACCCTAATACTAAAGTCAACACCGTTTTAGGTGCCAGTGGTAAATTTACGACACAAATCAAAAGTGGCGCACCCTTCGATCTTTTTTTAAGTGCTGATATGGGCTTTCCTGAGAATCTTTATGCTGAAAAAATTGCAATAACAAAACCCGTTGTATACGCAAGTGGCGCTTTAGCAATGGTCAGTGTTAAAGGTCTTGATTTAAGCAAAGGTATTGCGGTACTGGATGATCCAAAAGTAGAAAAAGTAGCGATCGCAAATCCTAAAACAGCGCCGTATGGAACTGCGAGTATTGAGGCATTTAAAAATGCAAAACTCTTTGAAAAAGTGGAGCCAAAATTGGTTCAAGGTGACAGTATTGGTCAAGCGTTACAGTTTTCTCTTACGGCGGCTGATGTTGGTTTTGTAAATGCATCTGCTTTTTACAGTGACAAAATGAAAGAGTATAAAAAAGGTGTTCAATGGGTAGATGTTGATCCAAAATTGTATACACCCATTGCTCAAGGTATCGTTCTTTTAAAACAAGCAGAGAACAATGCTGAAGCCAAAGCGTTTTATGATTTTGTCTTAAGTGCTAAAGCCAAAGCGGTCTTTAAAAACTATGGATATTTAGTCAATGAATAGACTCAGTGCCATTGTGACACAGATTGAAGGCGAGCAGAACCTGCACATCATCTCTTTTGAGTGTGCAGGAAGTAAGCTTAAAATGATGGGACTTGATTTACCCAAAGGGTTACATATAAACGCTCATGTAACTCTTGGCATCAAGCCTTCCCATGTAGCAATTGCAAAAAATATGAGCGGAGAATTGAGCTATTCTAATCAGCTTCAAGCGACTATTAAAAGTATTGAAAACGGAAAATTACTCAGCAGTATTCTCTTACACGTCAACGAAAATGAGATGCAAAGCTTTATTACACGCTCTTCTTGCGAACGGATGAATCTACAAAGCGGTGATGATGTGACCTTACTGATGAAAGCAAGTGAGCTTTTTGTCTTGGAGGTCAATGATGCTTGAAAAGTTGATGGCATTGGAATTCACTCCTTTTTTGATCTCGTTTAAATTGGCATCCATTACCACCGCGATTCTCTTCATTGTTTCTTTATTTTTAGCATGGAATTTATCGCAAAGTAAGTCTCGGTTTAAACCTATTTTTGAAGCCATTACAGCACTGCCGATTGTTTTGCCTCCTTCTGTTTTAGGTTTTTACATTCTTTATTCCCTCTCATTTCACTCTCCCCTCGGACGTTTTTTTCAAGATGTTTTTGGGATAAAATTGGTTTTTAACTTCACAGGTCTTGTTATAGCGAGTTGTTTTTATTCCCTTCCTTTTATGGTTCAGCCCTTGCAAGGTGGTTTTGAGGCATTGCCTAAGAATATGCTGGAGGCTTCTTATATTGCGGGTAAAAGTAAGCTTAAAACACTTTTGTGCGTAGCGCTTCCAAATATAAAGCCTTCTTTAATGACCGCAATTGTGATTACATTTGCTCATACAGTGGGCGAATTTGGTGTTGTTTTGATGGTGGGTGGAAGTATTCCGAGTCAAACGAAAACCGCTTCTATTGCTGTGTATGAATTGGTTGAAATTATGGATTATACCAGCGCTCATATTTACAGTGGCATTATGGTTTTGATTAGTTTTTTGGTTCTTCTTTTGGTGTATATTTTTAATCGTAAACAGAATCACCATTTGGGAGGACTTTCATGATAAAAATCGACGTCTCTAAAGAGCTTTTAGGGTCACTGGGCAAAATGGATTTGTCCATTAATCTTGACATAAGTTCTCAAAGCTTTGTGGCACTTTCGGGGCAAAGCGGCAGTGGTAAAACGACACTGCTTCGCATTCTTGCAGGACTTGAGAGTGCCAAAGGAGCGATAAAAGTTGATGATGAGGTGTGGTTAGATGAAACGCATTCTCTTGCACCGCAACAACGAGGCATCGGCTTTGTTTTTCAAGACTACGCACTTTTCCCTAACATGAGTGTTTTAGATAATCTACTGTTTGTCCGCAAAGACAAAGAGCTTGCCAAGCAACTTTTGGATTTGACGGAACTTCTTGAGTTATCAAGTCGTAAACCTGCTACGTTGTCGGGTGGTCAAAAACAAAGAGTGAGTTTGTGCCGAGCAATGATGAATCGCCCCAAACTTCTTTTGATGGATGAACCACTCTCTGCGCTTGATCCGCTTATGCGCAATAAACTGCAACATGAAATATTAACTTTGCACAAAAAATTTGGCACGACAACAATGATGGTGAGTCATGATCCCAGTGAAATTTACCGTCTCAGTTCCCGTGTAGTAGTGCTTTCCCAAGGAAAAGTGCTGCAAGATGGTGATGCCAAAAGTGTGCTTCTTCGCACACAAGGAAGCCAAAAATTTTCTTTTGAGGGTGAACTTTTAGACATTGTTAAAGTGGATGTTATTTTTATTGCTATTGTCGCTATTGGACAACAAATTGTAGAAGTAGTTCTGGATGAGAGCGAAGCAAAAGATTTGCAGGTAGGCGATGTGGTGAGTATAGGAACAAAAGCTTTTGCACCTATGATTCAAAGGCTAACGTAAGGAGAGAAGGTGAAAAACGTATTTTTGTTCGTTATTTTTGTTCTTTTAAGCAACACTTTTGCAGACGATCTTAAAATTGCTGTAGGCGCAGGGTATAAAAAACCCATGCAAGAGGTACTCAAAGCGTATGCCGAAAATCATGCCAATGTGGATGCAATGTATGGCAATATGGCGCAAATTTTTGCGCATGCTAAGCAAATGGAAATTTCTTTAGTGATTGCCGATCAAAAATTCTTAGAAAAGCAAAATGAGCTTTCCTTTCGTCATTATCAGACACTAGGGCTTGGAAAAGCTGTGATTGCCTATGCTAAAGGTGTGACTTTGCATAGCGTGGAAGATTTAAAAAATGACACAATTAAATCCATTGCAATGCCTGAAGCTAAAAAAGCCATATACGGCGATGCGGGCATAGAATTTTTACACAATGCTAAGCTTTACGACAGTGTCAAAGAAAAATTGATGTTCGTCGCTACGGTACCCCAAGTAAATTCTTATGTGAGCACGCATGAGGTTGATGTTGGCATTATGAATCTCACTTCAGCACTCGATAGCGGTGAAAAGATAGGTGGATACATTGAAATTCCACAAGAATACTATACTAAAATCGAGATTGTAGCGGGAAGTTTAGCAACATGTGAAGCAGACAAAGCATGTCAAGAATTTATTACTTTTTTGAATACCCCCAAAGCTAAGGAAATATTTGTCAAATATGGGCTTTGAGATGGTTCAGGTTTGGCATCCGCTGGTGCTAAGCCTGAAAACCATAAGTGTGGTAGCACTGCTTTTAGTCTTATTGGGCATCCCCTTGGCGTACCTTCTCTCCTTCGAAAAACTTCGTTTTAAGTGGCTTTTGGAAACGCTGGTGACACTACCTCTTATTTTCCCTCCTATTGCCATTGGTTTTTTACTTTTGCTTCTGTTAGGCAAACATGGTTGGATTGGGAGTTATTTTAATGCGATGGGCATACGGTTTATCTTTGATTTTAAAGGGCTTGTGCTAGCGGGTTTTGTAGCCGCTCTTCCTTTGATGGTAAAGCCTTTACAGTCTGCCATTGAGCTTTTCCCAAAAGCCATTAAAGAGGCGGCGTATATGAGTGGCAGAAGTAGGTTTTATACATTTCTATTTATTGTTTTGCCTTGTATTAAAAAAAGTGTGGTTGCTGCTTTACTCATTGCATCAGCACGAGCTTTAGGTGAAGTGGGCATTAGCCTGATGCTGGGCGGAAATATTGTTGGTAAAACAGATACCATTTCTCTTGCCATCTACAATGCCGTTTTTGATGGCGAGTACCGTTTGGCTCTACTTTTATGTGCTATTTTGATTGTCATCTCTTTGGCTGTTTTTATGGCATTGCATTTTTTTCAAAAAGAGAAAAATTTACTTTAGTTTATTTTTGTTACAATATTTTAAAATAAAAAGGTGTTCATATGATGGATATGATACGTGAGGATGTCGGTTTAATCGACATGACCACGGTGGGATTGGATATTGGGTCTAAAAAAGCCAAGATTTCATTTGCTACCAAAGAGCCTATTGTTCTTTGCGGTGTAGAGTTTGTCAAAGAGATGTGTCAAAAGCTAGGACTTGAAACACATGCTTATAAAGAGTGTGGCGATCGACTTGAAGCAGGTGAGCTTATCTTAGAGGCTTATGGTAGAGCTGACGCAGCCCATAAAGCATGGAAAGTAAGCCAAAATATTCTTGAATTTTTAAGTGGTATTGCTACCAAAACGAATACGATGCTAACCCTTGCACGCGAGATTAATCCTAAAATAGAGCTTTTAACCACACGTAAAATTTTTCCTCGAACCAAAGAGCTAGCGCTTAAAGCAGTTTATGCAGGGGGAGGCGCACATCATCGTTTAGGGCTTTATGACTCTGTTTTAGTCTTTAAACAACACCGTGTATTTTTTGAGAGTGACGCGGCATTTGAAGTACAATTTGCCAAAATGAAACAGAAGTATTTGGAAAAAAAGATTGTTGTAGAAGTGGATAGTTTTAAAGAGGCACATTATTTTGCAAGACTTGGCACACAAATACTGCAATGTGAAAAAATGAACTTTGAAACACTAGAGCGTTGTGTGGCACTTAAAGAGGAGTTTCCTCATTTGCTTCTTTCCGCAACAGGAGGCATTGGGGAGCATAACATCGTTGCGTATGCTAAAACAGGGGTCGATTTTATTGTCACATCTTCGCCATACCATGCAAAACCTTCTGATATTCGTGTGGTCATAGAACGCGTTTAATGCAGACGATTGAGCAGATTTATACCGCAGAGGTTGAAGAAAAAAAATCGACATTTTTGGCGTACCTTTGCCCGATAAGTGATTTTGAATCGTTACATATAAAACTCAAAAATGAACATCCTAAAGCGGCGCATATTGTTTGGGCAAAACGTTTTTTTAACGAATACCGTCAAGTGGTAGAAAACAACAGCGACGATGGTGAGCCAAAAGGTACTTCTGGTCCGCCCGTGCTTAATGTCATGCGGGGTGTGGAACTGGTAAATACAGGACTTCTCATCGTACGGTATTTTGGAGGTATTAAATTAGGGACGGGTGGACTGGTTCGGGCGTATGGTAGCAGTGCCAAAGAGGTTATTGCCCATGCAAAACTCATCCCTTTTGTCTTTAAAGAAATGCTTACATTTAAAACAGAATATTCTCTCGTACCACGTTTTGAGCATTACACAACAACACATGTGGTAACGGTGGTCAAAAGAGAATTTGAAAGTGATGGAGTGATGTGGATGATAGAGGTGAGTGAAGGGGAAAAAGAGCATTTTCTACTCTTCTCCCAGCCTTTTGAACGCGACGGATTTAAACGCTTATAACTTATAATTCGATTGCTTCGACTTCGATCGCAATGTTGATGGTATCGCCTACCGTTAGTCCGCCACCTTCTAAGATTTTATTCCATGTTAGTCCAAAATCTTTACGGTTTAGTTTACCTTCTAGGGTAAAGCCTACACGTTGATGTCCTTGAAAATCTTTAACAACACCATGAATGGTACTTTCCAAAATAACATCTTTGGTAATGCCATGAATGGTTAGTTTGCCATACACTTTATCATCTTTCATCGAAGTCATAACAAAGTCAATGGTTTTGAATTTTTCCACATCAAAAAAATCACCGCTACGTAAATGCTCATCACGCTTAGCAATACCCGTATCTACGGAAGATGCTTCAATTTTTGCACTCAATTTATTGAATGTTTTTTTCGCCGCATCATAATCAATCTCTGCATTATAGGCATTAAAATTACCTTTAACATTAGAAATCATCATGTGTTTGACAGAAAAGCCTACATTGGAGTGCGTGTTGTCGATAACAAACTCTTTTGCTTCTGCAAAGGAGAAAAGAAGAGTCATAGCCATAAGCAGTTTGAAGAGGTGTTGCATAGTTTATCCTTATCCTAGAAAATCTGTTCAAAGTATAGTTGCATCACGCTTATGGCTATGGTATTACGGAAAAGTAATATTTTAGTTTAAGAGAGTACTTTTGACGTATTCAAAAAGCTGAAAAGTTCCTGCGCTGCAGATGCCTGCAAGGAGTCCTGCTAGCATATCATCACCCATCACACCCCAACCGCCCTTAACATTTCGGTCAATTTTTCCAATCAATGAAGGTTTCCATATGTCAAAAATACGGAAAAATACAAAACTAAAGAAAATCTGTTGCAGTGTTCCTGAGCTTAAAATAAGCGCAATCCACACACCAACTACTTCGTCAATGACAATACGGCTGTCATCATGGTTACCACTGCTTGCTTCATATGCGTTGATCTGTTTAACGCCCATCAATGTAAACAGAATGGTTAAAAGTACCAATGTTTCCATAGAAATGTATTGAATAATCAAAGCACCAAGGATAACAGCAAGCAGTGAACCTGCTGTTCCTGGAGCTTTTGGTGCGAGTCCTGAATATAAAAAAGTTAAAAAAGCATTTGGCATAAATATCCTAAGTAAGTGAAGTTGTCTGATGTAAACGCATCAGTTCAAGGTAAAAATCGCGTTCATCGTGACTTTCTAACAAGCCACTGTTGGGGAACATCGCGTCATAAATTTTCCCGATATTGTCAAATCGATGTTTAAAAAGCTCACTTAAAAGCAGTGCTGAAATATCTTTACGCATAAAGATAGCAGGTGGCAACATACCTGCTTTTAAAATTTCCAGCAATGATTCTGCGTGGTACTTGATATGATGATGCCCACCATGTGGGCAGGTATTGGTACTCACAAGCGTTTTACATTCGTTGCAGTAGACAAATTCCGTAATAATCTCAATATCGATGTCCAAATCTTCATAATGATCCAAAATAGATTTCATCTCATTTTGATCGTAGTATGCACCGATACCACTGTGATGCTGTCCTAAAACAAGCTTATTGCATCCAAAGTTAGACGCACAAATGGCATCAAGGATAGCGTTTTTGTAGCTGGAAAAAAGATAGGTATTTTCAAAAGGAACAATAACGACACGGTTTTTAGGGAGGTAGTTATCGACAAAATACTGCAAAGCTTTTAAACGAAGCTCATACGAAAGCAAGTCTTGTTTGTAAGGCTTCAGTAAGAAGATAACGAGCATATCGCACTTTTCAAGTGTAATACGAATGACTCTTTCATGCGCTCTGTGAAAAGGTTTTGCATTCATCATCATAGCAGCGACATTTTTGGCACCCAGTTGTATTTTGGCATCAGCAATTTTGTTTTTCACATTTTTGATGTCATCAAAATGGAGTTCATATTCACCACATACTGCGATATCACCAAGCCGTTTAAGAAATGTCTGTGTTTCAGGATTGGAGATATCATACGTTCCAAAAATTTGTTCAATACGCTTTTTCTTATCCACTTCAAAGACTTCATCAACGATGATGGTTCCTCGTATTTTACTATCAACGACAAAATCAAGAGGTTCACCTTGATAAGCAGTCGTCAAGACTTCTTTGTTCTTTTCGCCTGCTGGAGCAATAATGAAAGGGAATGGAAAAGGTTTACCTTTGTAGTAGCCACTCTCTTCAACCTCTTTAGCCTCAGCTCGGGTCATCAGCTTGTCGACAGGATACAAAATGCCCTCTTTGGCAAGTCCAAGTGTTGCTAAGAATTCTTTATCTAAAAAAAGTTGACGGTTATTTTTTCTTGTTGATTCCATATTTCTTCCTTTTTTCCCATAGACTTTTGCGCGATATGCCTAATTTTTTTGAGAGTTCTGTATCTGGGAATTTATTTTGAAAATTGAAGATGACATATTTAACATAATCATCAATACACAAAATATCACCTTGGTCTAAAATCTTACTGTCGGTGTTAATTTCTATTTTTGTAAAGTCACTCTCTTCATTAGGGTCAGTGCTACAAATAATAGCACGTTTGCCTTCTATGATGTTGTAGACTTTAAGTTTTTCGCTTTTTTTAAGGTTTTGAAGGTCAATAATGTAGAGTAATTCCTCACTTCCTGCACGTGCAATTTTTTCAAAGGCATTGGTTTGGGTGAGGGAGATAAAGGTAAATGTTTCATTGAGTGAGCTAGCATAGTTAAAAACAAGTGCATCAGCATGTTTTTGAAAATTGGTTTTAATGACAATAGGAAATTTTATTTTTTTATCAAGGGGTTCTAAGTTTGCACTACTAAAAAGATTTTTAACATACTCTTTATAGGTTTCATTCTCTTTTTTAAGGTTTCTAAAGTCGCTTAAATGTTGAAGTTTACGTATCAATTCTTCAATCATGAAGGGTTTTTGAATATAATCACTTGCTCCTGCTTTAATTGGGTTGGTGACGGTATCGTTACTAATATATGAGATCATTAAAATAATGATTGAAGAGCGGTGTTTTTCGATGACGGGGTAGAAATTTTGTCCTGAGATATTGGTTGAGAGCAAGATGGCATCGTATTTTTCATCTTTAAGTGCATCTTTAATACTGGTAGCAATCTCACATAAATGTCCAATTTCCATTAACTTAGAGGCGATACTTTGAGCGAGATAAATCTCGTTTTCAACGATTAAAATCTTCATACATTCGTCCAATCATAATATTTTAATGTGGCCGTTGCACTGACTGCAACACCTTCGCTTCGCCCAACAAATCCCAGTTTTTCCGTTGTGGTTGCTTTTACATTCACATGGATCGGAGAAAGTGCCATAATATCGGCAAGGGCGAATCTCATCTTGTCCTTAAATGCGCTTAGGCGCGGAAACTCTGCCATAACTGTAAGATCGCAATGAACGATCTCAAATCCTACCTTCGCTAAAAAAGAACATACCTCCTTGAGCAGTTGTTTTGAATCAATATTTTTATAACGCATGTCATTGTCAGGGAAAAGTTCTCCAATGTCTCCCGCTCCAGAAGCGCCTAAAAGAGCGTCGATGAGAGCGTGAATCGCCACATCGCCATCGGAGTGGGCTTTAAAGCCTGTTGTGGGGTGAACTTCCACACCTCCTAGCATCATGACTTTACCCTCTTCGAATGCATGTACGTCAAAGCCTTGCCCTACAAATGTGGTAGAAGAAGGTGCTTTAAGGCATGGAATAGTTGCAATATCTTCTTTACAGGTAAGCTTTTTAGCCTCTGGGTTTCCAAGCACGTAAGCGACTTTTCCACCCATGGCTTTAATGGCACTGCTATCGTCCGTATAAAGCGTTTGGGTTTGCAGTGCGCCTCTTAACATTTCGGTACATGAAAGTTGTGGTGTTTGAATCAATTTGACATGATCACGGTTGATGGTGTTTTCTTCATAAACAACGGTGTCCACGACTGGTAGATAGGGCACAACAATATCCGCATTTTCCATCTCAGAGACGATGCGCACAAGCATTGCTTGATCGATACAAGGACGTGCGATGTCACTGACTAAGACGTAAGGTGTCTTTACATGCATAAGCGCATTGGCTAAAGACTCTTGTCTGGTCGAACCGCCTTCTACAAAGGTTATTGTATCGCTAAACTTGCTCGCATAAAAATGTTCATCAGGTGTTGTCGTCACAATGATTTGCTTAAAAGGAAAAAGCTGTTGAAGATTTTGGGTAGCCAAAAGCCATAAGGGAGTCTCATCAATACGCAACCACTGCTTTTTAACACGTTGGTTAAACCTTGAAGAACTACCTGCGCCTAACATCACAAGTGCTAAATCGGGCAAACTTTGTCCTTTTTTCTGAAGTGTTACAATATTATACATTTTGAAAGCTTTTTTTTATCTTTTTTGTGTTAAATTCCGCCATCACTTAAGCATAAAGGTCGAAAAAATGTTAAATAAAGACGCAGTTTTAAGCGCATTAGGTGGCGTAAAATACCCAGGTTTTGAGAAAGATATTGTGACATTTGGTTTTGTCAAAAATATCGATATTTCAGATAATAATGTTTATATAGAAGCAGAAATCGTCTCTTCAAGTAAAGAGGTCGCTGACGAATTAAAAGGTTCTATTGAAAAAGCTATTAAAGCTATTGGTGCAGGTCGTGTAGATGTTGTTGTAAAGCAACCGAAGGCTCCAGCAGAGAAAAGTAACTCACAATCTGGCAAAAATATGGCTCCACACATCAAAAATTTTGTCATGGTAAGCTCAGGAAAAGGCGGTGTTGGTAAAACAACGACAACCGTTAACTTAGCTATTGCTCTTGCTAGTCAAGGCAAAAAAGTAGGGTTACTCGATGCGGACATTTATGGTCCAAATGTGCCTCGTATGATGGGCGTGGTCGATACGCACCCTGAAATTGTTGGACAAAAAGTAAAACCAATTGTAGCGTATGGTGTTGAGATGATGAGCATGGGTTCTTTAATGGAAAATGGTCAATCGCTCATTTGGAGAGGTGCCATGGTTATGAAAGCCATTGAGCAACTCTTACGTGATATTTTATGGAGTGATTTGGATGTTCTTTTCATTGACATGCCTCCAGGAACAGGTGATGCGCAATTAACACTGGCTCAAAGTGTTCCAGTAACCGCAGGTATCTGTGTCACAACGCCTCAACAAGTTGCCCTTGATGATACCGAGCGAAGTCTTGATATGTTCCAAAAACTCCACATTCCTATTGCTGGAATTATGGAAAACATGAGTGGTTTTATCTGCCCTGAGACAAATAAAGAGTATGATATCTTTGGAAAAGGAACGACCAAACCGTTGGCAGAAAAATTTGAAACCATCGTAATTGGCGAGATTCCTATTGAGCCTGCTGTAAGAGAAGGTGGCGATGCTGGAAAACCAGTAACCTTCTTCCATCCAACCAGTGAAACCGCTAAACGTTACCAAGAATCTGCGCGTAAACTTTGGGAAGCTATTGAAAAAGTAAACGAAGAGGGTGGGGTGAGTAACGAAGCCATCCAACCAACAATGGGTGTTAACGGTGCACCAAGTGCGTGTTCAAGTGCTAAAAAGTAAGAATTAAAGGAGAAGATATGGCGTTACGTGTCACGATTGATGAGGCAGATTTTAAAGCATTAGTCAAAGAGATTGAATCACAAGAGGGGTATAAAAAGCCAATTGGTTTTGGTATCGCAAGAGTAGATCGTGGTCAACTCAGCCCTGAAAAGATTTTACAAGCAACGTTTCCTGTCATAAACTGGAATGAGAACTTTGGGAGTGCTGCTATTATGATTGCAGCATTGCAAGAAAGTGGTGTTGATGTAGATTTTTCAAGCAGTGAATTTGTCTATGATGTTAAAAAGAAATTTGTTAAAAATGCAATGAATGCTTATACGCCATACCTTAACCAAGCCATTGGTGAAGCGCATAAAAATGTCCAAGTGATTAAAACACTTGACTGGATCGCTCAAACGGAAAAACTCAAAAAAGATTATCGTATTGTGTTTTTATTTGAAGATGATGCACCTCTTAGCCCCGAAGCGGTTTATTTGAAGCTTTATGCGCTTTCTACGGGTAAAGCTCCCATTCGTTCTTTGAATCTTTCAGGCGCGTTTGGTGTTCTCGAAAACGTAGCATGGTCACTAGGTCAACCGATTGAGCTTGATTGGCTAAGAATGCATGAAGTAGAGATGAAACTTTTGGGTGAGTATCCACTTATCGAATCGGTTGATAAATTCCCACGTTTCCTAGCTCACATTATTCCTGCAAACAACACACGTATTTTAGATAGCAGTAAAGTTAGAATGGGCGCACAGCTTCATGCTGGAACAACCATTATGCCAGGTGCAAGCTATGTAAACTTTAATGCAGGTACCACAGGCGCTGTTATGGTCGAAGGACGTATAAGTTCTTCAGTTGTTGTTGGCAAAGGCAGTGATGTAGGAGGGGGTGCCAGTATCTTAGGCGTTCTGAGTGGAACGAACGGCAATCCTGTAAGCATTGGTGAAAACACATTGCTTGGGGCTAACTCCGTTACAGGTATTCCTGTTGGTAATGGGTGTATTGTTGATGCGGGCATTGCAATTTTAGAAGGCACAAAAATTGGAGTTAGTGGCGTAGAGCTTGCTAAGATTATTGAAGCTAATCCAAAAGCAAAACTCAAAAAAGCAGGCAAAGAAGAGATCGTGTTCTTTAAAGGCTTAGAGTTAGCTGGGCTTGATGGTATTCATTTCCGACAAAATAGTGTCAATGGTATGATCGTAGCAACACGTAGTAAACGCGAGATAAAGCTTAACAGCGAACTTCATTAATTTTTTTAAAAGAAGGAAAATTTGGGATTATCCAAATTTTCCTATCTTTTGATTGTATCCCTCAGCCCATAAAATAGAGAGTATTCGATAGGTATTTCTCGCGGTAAGATTTTTTTTGAAAACACCATGATTTCATATTTTTACATACTTTTTCACTGCATATATGGCATACGATTCCTTATTGTGAGCGTATAAAAATATTAATGATGAGAAAATAGAAGATATTATAAAAGGCAATAACGAAGGCGATTGTAGTTAAAAAGAGTATAAAAAAGTGAAAAAACGATTAATTTTAAAATATTAAATAATAAACTTCTTTCCTAACGCTTGAAAGAAGTCGATTAATATTTAAGGATTCTGTAACAGAGATTGATTAAATGATTCTGCCCATTTAGTAGAGATTTTCATATATGTTTCATTGGCGATAGGATCATCTTTTAAGACCCAATTACCACATGTTGAACAACGTGTTGCATACTCTTCAAGTTCTAGTAAACTCATCTCTTCGACGGCTTTGAGTCTTGCTTTGCACTCTGCAAGTGAGCATTTAAGTGGCGTGCTACTCATAGTGGATTTCCTTAGGATTAAGTTGGATCCATTCTATCATATTAAAAAAAGTAATTATATGTTAATTATAAGCAAATAAGACAGTTACGTCCACTCTCCTTGGCTTTGTACAACGCATCATCTGCAAGTTTTATAATCTCTTGAGGTGTCTTTCCTTTAGCAGACATCGCTACCCCAATGCTAACAGAGAGTCTCTCTTTTTTTACATCGGTTGATTTTTGCATCTCTTTAGGGGCTTTTTCGGGACGATTTTTATCACGTATAATGAAGCCACGTCTAAAAATATGCTCTCGAACCTCTTCTAAAGCCATAATACAATCTTCTTTTTTCTTGCCACTAAAAAGAATGGTAAATTCTTCACCACCGTAACGGTATGCTTTGCCGCCATTTTTAACATAGGTAAGTTCTTTTGCAACAAGTTTTAAAACATCATCACCAATATCATGACCGAATTTATCATTGAATTTTTTAAAAAAATCAATGTCAACCATAGCGATCATATAGTGAGAACCTAAGTGTAAAAAGCGTTCTTCGAGTGCTCTACGTGAAGGAATTCCTGTGAGCGTATCTGCATAGGCCATACGATAGGCATCATGCACAAGTGCACTAATTGCAATGATGGATGCGACGAAGGAAAACAGTATAAAATGGTTACTCTCTTGTAAAAAAAGCAGTGGAATTATTTGTGCTAAAAGCATCCAAAAAGGTGCCTTTTGACTTTGTGCTTCAAAGAGCATTGAAATCAAAAAGATAAAGCCTAAGGCAATAATGCTAATAATCAGAATAAAATCACTCGCCTTAGAGAGTCCTTGAAGTGTTACATGTAAAATAGGGGTATCAAGAGCTTTTTGAAGAGCGGGTGAAAAATATTTGAGCCCTGCATAGCCAATGCCGAGTATAACCAGACCAATGCTGGTACGAAAGATGCCAAAAGAGCTAAAAAGTCCTCTCTCTTGCAGTGCATAGACCAACAAATAGCCGAGTGCTGTAATAAGCGGTGCAATGTGCCAGAACGCAGGAACGCTCAATTTTGTAAAAAGTGTGTTGGGAAAAGCTAAACAAAGTGTAAAAAAAAGTGGGAAAAGAAGTAAAACAAACAATTTACTTTTATTGAAATAGATACTAAGAAAAATCGCAATCACAAACGAAATAAAAGTACTTTGCACTATGAAATAGTAAGCATATGTAGGGATAAGTTTAAATACAACGGTTACAAGAGCAAAGAGGATCATGCCTAAGCAAAGTGCATGAAAAGTAGAAAGAGCGTCCTTGATGTGTTGCATTAGCATCCCTGTTTTTTGCGATTATAGCAAAATTAACTCATACTCCCATTAATTGCCCATCATAGGCTGTTTGAGATGAGTTTTTCCTAAAAAGAATTTTACCATGTTTAGACTTTGAATTGAGACAGCGGAATAGACGATTAAAAGGGGTTTTTGCATTGAAAGTAGAAGTAATCTCTTTGAAGAGATCACTTTTTAGACGATAATTATTTCAAGACTAAATGTCTACGTAAGCATTAACCTCCGCCAACTTTAGGAAAGAGGGCGATAATATCACCCTCTTTTAAGATATACGTTTCTTTTTCATGCCGTGAATTAACCATTAAAACACCTAAGGGTAAAGCTTGCGCTACCCCTAATTCATCGATGATCTCTTGCGCACTTATACCATCTTGGTACTCTCGTTGTTCTACTTTAAAACGACCTTCACGGTATTGGGCAAAGAGTTTAACGGTTATCTTGATCATTAAAAATTCCAGAACTCATCAATTTCTTCACCTGTAAAATCCCAAGTGACATTGTGAGGAGGAAGCATTTCGTACTTCATAAACTCGGGAAGACGATCATCTGCTTTACCAAGTCCTGCTTTGATGTTAAATTCATGTTCTGTTCTTAGAATAGTTTTTCCAAGGTTCAACACGTCATCGATTGTAAGTGCACAACCAAAACGTGCATTGATCATATCAATCAGGGAAGGTAAACATTTTGCATCATCCAGCGCTGCGAACGCAACAAAGATACACATACCGGTACTATCAACTGCTGCAGTAGCAATTTGTAAGTTACGTGCGAGTTCGACTTGTCCTTCTTTTTTGAGTGGATCGACATGTCCACCGCTGTTAAGAATGTTGGTAGCAACCGCGTAGCCTGCTGTATGATCTGCACCCATAGGTGTTGTCGCATACGTAATACCTTGTCCTTTAACTGCTCTTGGTTCATACGCAGGTATACCTTGCCCTTTCACGGTAGGAACACGCACTAAGCCGAATGTTTTACCTAAGATATGTGTTCCAGATCCAAGAATTCTTCCCATCGGCGTTCCATTCGGTATATCATGGGAAAGCAATTCATACGCTTTTTTACCATCGCCGTATGCAAGAATGCCTGCATCGACTGCAAGACCAAGCACAACAGATGTTTCGATAGAATCAACACCCAAGTCGTCCATGAGACCATCCATCTTAGCGATCAAATCTAAGTCCTGAATACCTAAGTGTGCTCCAAGTGCCCAAATGGTTTCGTATTCAAAGCCTGAGGTAAGGTACTTGCCTTCTTTGTCATTATAGACTTGTGAACATTGGATAACACAGCCCGCATGACAACCATGTGTGGTTTTCCCACCTCTGGCTTTAATGTTTTCTGCCATCGTTTCACCGCAGATATTTTCAGCATGTTCCCAAGAACCTTCTCTAAAGTTACGGGTTGGAAGACCACCTGCTTCATTGAGAATATTAACCAAAACATTTGTTCCAAATGCTGGTAAACCTTGACCACTAATAGGGTTTTCTTGAAGCGCTTTGGTAAAGATTTTACTTGCTTCTTTAAACTTTTCAGGATCAGCGATGGTCACTTCTTTGTAACTCTCTGCATCAACCGTGATACATTTGATTTTTTTAGAGCCCATAACAGCACCAAGCCCTCCACGTCCGTGACTTCTGAGTTTTCCGCTAGGGTCTTTTACCGAAATATTGGCAATATTCATACGCATCTCTCCAATACGCCCAATACTCATAACAGCGACTTTTTTGTCATATTTTTCCATCATGGCATCTAAAACAGCGTAATTGTCTTTGCCAACAAGTTCGGGGACGGGAATAAATTCAACCGTATTTTTGGTGATATGTAATTGATAAAATGTTGAATTTACATCGGCAGGAATTCCTTCGATGATAAGCGCTTTGATCCCTAGTTTTGAAAATATACCTGCACTGGTACCACCAACGTTGGACTCTTTGATGCCACCTGTTAAAGGACTTTTCGCGCCACAGGAATTACGGCCACTGTTAGAAGCACTTGTACCTGAGAGAAGACCTGGTGCAAAGACGAGTTTATTGTTTGGTCCAAGAGGATGACATTCTGGATCGACCTCTTCAGCTACGATGGTTGAAGTAAGCCCACGACCGCCTAGTCCCATCCAATGACTAGGAACTTCTTCTATTTTAAAACTAAGATTTGACATGTTGATACGGTAAATTAGATCTGACATGATGACTCCTTATAGTATGGTTATGAAACCATGATATAAGAAGTGTATAGCATGAAAATAGCAAAGTCAACGAATAATATTAAAACAAAAACATGCTTTTTTGGCATATCTTTTTTTACACATTTGCTTAAATAAGCAGTGGCATTACGCCACTACTTATTTGGTTTAAGAGATTGAAGTTCGATGATACGAAGGATAATCGCAGAGTAATAAGGAATACTTTGGATTAAAAGTGTGAAGGCAAAAACGTAAATTTCTGTAATACGTGTATAGTTTGTAAAGTAGAGTGCAAAGAAAGAGATGGTAAGCAAGGTTGCTAAAATCATCTCGTGACGAATAGGACTCTTGTTCACTTTTTTGGTATTGCCACCTTTTTCAGTACGTTTAAAAGGAAGACCATCTTTGACAAAACCATCGTATACGGCTTTAAAGATAACCAGTTGAAGACTCATTGAAGCAATAGCGCTTAGGATAGTTTCTTTAATACCCATTTTAACACGCGTATGGTACAAAATAAATGCGTGTAAAATATTGACCAAGAATGCCACTAAAATAGGGAGCGTTAATGGTAACGTTGGAATGGTAACGCCCACAAAGATGATAAATGGTACCCAGAAAATATTTAAGAAGGCAGTCAATGCACCAAAGGCATCAGAAAGCCAGAAGAACCAACCTGCGACAAAGTGGTATTTTTGGTACGGTGTTAATGTCTTGGATGATGGCATAAAATGACGCCAGTGCTTTTTCAAAATCTGAATCGCACCATACGCCCACCTATGGCGTTGTGTACGAAACGCTTCGACAGTGTCTGGTAATAGTCCCCAACCATAACGTCTGTTGGTATAGTGTGCTGTATAACCAGCTTCAAAAAGACGAAGTCCAAGTTCAGAATCTTCTACGATGGTATAGGTTGTCCAGTCTCCTACTTCATGCATCGCTGACAGCCTAGCCATCAACATGGTTCCATGCGCAACGATGGCATTTTCTTCGTTTCGCTCAACCATACCAATGTCAAAGAAGCCCGCATATTCGGCATTCATCGCTTGTTTGATGAGTGAGTCTTTACCATCGCGGTGGTCTTGAGGTGCTTGAACCAACGCAACTTTAGGGTCATCAAACAGAGGGACGAGATCGACAAGCCAGTTTTCACCGACCACATAATCGGCATCTATGACGGCTAGGATTTCTGCTTTCTCATTGGTGTATTTCAGCGCTTCATTTAAAGCTCCCGCTTTAAAACCTTTACACACAATGTTTAAAAAGACAAATTTTTCGCCTAATTTTTGACAATGCTCTTCAATTGGTTTCCAATAAAACTCTTCACTTGTGTTGTTGATGACAACCAATACTTCGTAATTGGTGTATTTTAATTTTGCTAATGAGTCGAGTGTTTCAATGAGAACATGCGGTTGTTCTTTGTATGCAGGCACATGAATAGAGACAAATGGTACATGATCAGACTTGAGATTAAGTGGCGCTAAGCGCTCAGGAGCAATACCTAGAGTACATTTAAAGAGTTCGTTAATCTTAGCAAGTGTGATGATGACTAAAGGAATCATCAAGATAATACCCATAATCCACATAACCCACATACCAAAGTTCATGTAGTAAATAAATGGATATGTAGCTGCCATAGCAATACCAAAGCCCATTGCTTGGGCTGCTGCTGCAAACGTTAACGCATGGGCAAAGTTCACACGTTGGTTTCTCAGACCAAAGAAGGTAAGCAGAACGCCAAAAAAGACAGATGCTGCCATTTGGTAGCGCCAAAGTGGGTTAATAATCGTTTGTTTGATAAAGTGAAATTTTGGTTGTTTGTTGATGTCAAAAAGTCCCCAGTATGGTCCAACGCTTCCCTCGTGAACACCTTTCCACGGTTGATCAAAGGCTTCAACAATGTTATACGTCCATTTTTGATCTTTTGCCATCTCCAAAAAGCCTGTAATAGCGGCAATTTGATTGGTCAGTGTTGCCTCAGCTTTTTCGTTGTTATAACCGCTACTTGGCCAGCCAAACTCGCCGATGGTAATCGGTTTTTTAGGATACATTGCAGCAATAGCATCATACTTCTCTTTAGCAAATGCAAGGGTTCGCTCAATAGGCACTTTCTCCCAATAAGGCAAGATATGCACACAAATAAAATCAACATGGCGTGCTAGTTCTGTATTGGTTAGCCAAACGTGTTGAACTTCTGCTGTTGTTACGGGGATACGTGTACGTTTTGAAACACGATCAATATACTCAAACAACTCATCAGGCGTCATATCAGCACGTAGAAGGACCTCGTTTCCTACGATAATTGAAGAAATTCGAGGAGAGTAGAGTTTTAGAAGTTCAAAGAGTGTTTCGATTTCGAGTTCATTCGCATTCTTATCCGTTGAGAGCCAAAGACCTACATCGACTTTGAGCTTTGTATCTTTGACATTTTCCAAAACATGTTTTGCATCAGAAATAGCATAAGTTCTGACTTTTCGTGCAATAAGTTCAACGGTTTTCATGTCTTCAGCAATCTCTTGATCGCTTTTTTGAGCTTTTTCAAAGCCTTTAAATGGCGTATAAGAGAGAGACTCTAGTTTTTCACCAATTTGTGGTGATAAGACGATTTGATCACCTGATCTTGTCCATATAAATATTTGTACAAGGGAGGTAATAACGAGGGAAAGTAGAATATATTTGAAGTATTTCAACCGTATGCTCCGAAAAAAATTGATAAACTTCTTTAAAGCTGCTTTTGCAATCCAAATACTCAGCTAAAAAGTTTAACGATTTTACAACAACTTTGTTTAAAAAAATGAAGCACTACATTTTACATGTAAATGTTTGTTTCTTTAGAAAAGCAAAAAGTTCTTCTTTTGCGAGTGGTTTGGCGAAGTAATAGCCCTGAAAACGATCGCATCCAAAGGTTGTTAATATCTCTTTTTGCTCTTTGGTTTCAACACCTTCTGCCAAAATATGCATACCAAAATTTTTACCAATCGCAATAATATTTTGTACCATTTTCGCAGAAGCTTCATCTTCAAAAATTTCGTCAACAAAACTTTTATCAATTTTGAGCTCATCAATAGGAAGTTTACGGAGCATACTTAACGAAGAATAGCCTGTTCCAAAATCATCCATTGAAATTTGGATGCCCATCTCTCTAATCTGTTGCAAGAGCGGTAAAATGTAGTGTATATCTTCAATAAAAAGGTTTTCTGTGACTTCAAGTGTTATCGCAAGACGGTGCATTTGTGTTTTTTCAAGATTTTCAAGCAGATGCTCCAAAAAACCAGGGTCCATAAATTGACGAACAGAGATATTAATAGAAATTTGAAAAGCGTGATTGAGCTTTGTATGAAGTTCTTTCATCTCTTTACATGTGGTTTCAATGATGAAACGCCCAATTTTAGGCATCAGCCCAGAAGCTTCCGCTAAAGGAATGAAGTGGTTGGGCGGAACATAGCCTAAGGTAGAGCTGTTCCATCTTACCAATGCTTCAACACCATACATACAGCCATGATTGTCAATTTGGGGCTGATACGCCATTGAGAGTTCATGTTGATTGATGGCTTTGCGAAGCTCTTGTTCTATTTTGACATTTTTTAGAAATCCTTCTTGCATCGTATTGACAAAGATAGATGCGCTATTTTTTATTTTTTTGGACTCATAAAGAGCAATATCGGAAGCGCGAAGCAACATATCTAGGCTTTCTCCATGTTCAGGATAAAGCGCAATGCCAATACTAGCACCAATATTAAAGTGCAACTCTTGAACATTATAAGGACGAGAGAGTGCATCGATCAGTCGTGAGGCAAAGGAGAGGAGTTCTTTACGTTCACAAAAGCGTGTAATGATAACAAACTCATCACCTCCATAGCGAATAATAAGTGAATCAGGTGGTGACATGACGTGCAATCTTTGGGTAATTTCTTTTAAAACATAATCACCAAATTGATGACCAAAACTATCGTTAATATTTTTAAAATGGTCCATATCAATATAAAAAAGGCTAAAAGAAGGGGCATTTTTATAAGCCCAGTTGAAAATATTTTGATGCAAATAACTACGATTTGGCAGTCCTGTCAGCTGATCGTGGGTTGCTTGGACGATGAGATCATTGCGACGTTTTTCTTCTGCTGTGGCAATTAAACGGAAAAGAAAGAAAAAAAGTCCTCCTGATCCAATAAAAGCAGCAAAATAGATCATCAGGGTTTGTAGAAAATCTTGAATGACAGTATCAAGATACGTATGGACAATAATCCAAAGTTTATACGTTTTATTGTACTTAAGAGACGCTAGGTAACGTACGCCATCGTTGTGTTGATAGACAAAAGAGACCAAAGGTTCATCGCGTTTCAACTCTTGTGGTGTCAGTGCGTACCTGTCAAAAATAATCGTGTAAACGCGTTCAAAGATCTCTTTGGGAAAGGGCTTTTGATAGGTTGTTTCATAATGATCTTTACCTTGCGAATTGTATTGTTGGTATAAGTCGGTATCGCGAATGACAGAGACAACCAGATTGTGACGGTGATGGATCGTATTCATCAGGATATCGAAAGTGCTGGTGAGTTTTAACAATGTTGTTATGACAAAAAGAGGTTCGCCTTGTTCATTGCGTATGGTCTTACGAATAGGCATTGCCCACTTTTGAAGGGGCTGTGAAAAATAAGTACGTCCAAATACCATTCCTTGATTGGAAAGGGCTTCCATAAAAGAGTCATGGCTTTCGGGCTGTTTCATAAGGCTTGGTATTTTTGTTGGATCTTTATGGGAACTTCCATAGATAAAATCACCTTTGGGAGTTGTCACCCCAAAGGCTATGACATCAGGATTTTGCATTAAGGTATGGGAATGTTTTTCAATGTTTTGTGGATTGTTCAGATAGTGATTATCCTCAAGAATGCCAACGCCTAATATGTCCATTAATCTCTCTTGTGTATCAAATAAAGAGTGGGTAGCATTCGCCATCAATTCAACAATGTTCTCTTGAGATGTTTGGTATTTGAGATAGGTACTTTGCCACTTGAGATACGAAGCAGTAAGAAACAAAACGGTAGCACATAAAGATAAAACATAGAAAATAAGCCAAATGTTTTTCTTTAAGATTGTCACTCCATATCCTTTGAGAAATGTTCTGTGCGCTTCAATTGTAACATTTTTTGAACAAAAAATAGCAAGTTTCCTTTACAAGGTGAGATGCCATAGCGTTGAGGGTAAATTTTGAAACAAGATACATAATGGTATAATTCGCGAAAAACATGGAAAGAGAACATAATGGTCGAAGTCAACAATCTAACGATGCGTTTTGCGCATCAACTTTTATTTGAAAATATCAATCTTAAACTTGATAAAGGTAAGCGTTACGGACTTATCGGTGCCAATGGTGCGGGTAAGACAACATTCTTGAAAATTTTGTCAAAACAAATTGAGGCAACCAGCGGCAATATTTCGATTGAAAATGGTTTGCGTGTCGGTGTTTTAAATCAAAATCAATACGCTTTTGAAGATTTTACGCTTAAAGATGCTGTAATGTACGGCAATAAAAGACTTTATGATGCCATTAAAGAGAAAGAAGAGTTGTATGTTACGGGCGATTTTTCGGATGAGAAAGTCAATGACCGTTTAGCAGAGCTTGAAATTATTTGTGCGGAAGAAGACCCGACGTATGAAGTTGAAGTTAATATTGAGAAAATTTTGGCTTCTCTTGGGTTTGCTGTCTCTGAACAAGAGACCTTAATGAGTGAATTAACCGGTGGCGATAAATTTAAGATTCTATTAGCCCAAGTTCTTTATCCTAAACCAGACGTTCTCTTCCTCGATGAGCCTACCAACAACCTAGATCTTGAAGCGATCTCTTGGCTTGAAGAGCAGCTTATTCGCCATGAGGGAACCATGGTCGTCATCTCGCACGATAGACACTTTCTTAACTCTGTTGTAACAAACATTTTGGACGTTGATTTTAAGAAAATTCGTGAATTTACAGGTAACTACGATGAGTGGTACATGGCTGCGAACTTAATTGCGAAACAACAAGAAGTGGACAGAGATAAAAAGCTTAAAGAGAAAGAAGAACTTGAAGCCTTTGTGCGTCGCTTTTCTGCGAATGCGTCCAAAGCAAAACAAGCAACTTCTCGTCAAAAAAAGCTAGAGAAACTTGATATTGCTGATATTCAAACCTCTTCACGTCGTGATCCAAGTATTGTCTTTCGCATGGGACGCGATATCGGTAATGAAGTTTTAGAAGTTGAAGGTATTGAAAAAAGTTATGGTGATCAGAAAGTGCTTCATAACATCAGCTTTAAAATTGAAAAAGGTGAAAAAATCGCTCTTATTGGACACAATGGTGTAGGTAAAACAACGCTGTGTAACATACTCATGGAACAGCTTGCTTCCGATACAGGTGTCATTAGATGGGGTGCTACGATCATTCCAAGTTATTTTCCTCAAAATGCAACCGACATGATTACGGGTGATTCTCAACTCTTTGAGTGGTTACAGCAATACGATGAGAAAAAAGATTTGGACGAAATTAGAAAGTGTTTAGGTCGTATGCTTTTCTCAGGTGAAGAGCAAAAGAAAAGTGTTTCTCAACTCAGTGGTGGTGAAAAACATCGTATGATGCTTTCTAAGATGATGCTCCAACGCGGTAACTTTTTGGTGCTTGATGAGCCAGATAACCACCTTGACCTTGAAGCGATTATTGCACTTGGAGAAGGGCTCTTTAAATTCCCTGGTAATGTCATCTGTGTAACACACGATAGAGAGCTTATTGACGCGTTTGCAACCCGTATTATTGAGTTGCACCCTGATGGTACTGTGATTGATTTTAAAGGGGATTATGAAGCCTTTAGAGAGACGTATGGCCGTTAATAAAGCCCCATTTATACTTGGGTCTGCTCTTGATGGTGGCAAGGGATGGCAGTTAGAGGAAGAACTATCTTCCTCCAAGCCTTCTGAAATAAAACTTCCCTCCAAGCATTTTTTGGTTTTAAAGATGGAAAAACGCCAAGGCAAACCGGTTTCTATCGTAGGTCCTTTTTATCTTGAAAAAGAGGCATTGACTAAACTCTGCTCTTTGGTGAAAAAGAAGCTAGGCAGTGGTGGTACTTGTAAAGATGAGTGGATGGAGTTTCAAGGCGAATGTCGTGAAAAACTCAAAACGATTTTAATGGCTGAGGAATTTCGATTTAAGGGATAAGAATGAATTATGTATTGAATGCACTTTTGCCTATTTGTTTGATTATCTTTGCAGGTTATGCATTTAAACACGCTAAGTTTCCCTCTACTGACTTCTGGCCAAAAATGGACAAGTTTACGTATTATGTTTTGATGCCGTCTCTTTTAGTCTATGAGTTAGCGGTTGCTAAAATTGATTTGACCTATACGGTCAATTTGGTACTGACATCTCTTGGTGGTATTTTTATTATTTTAGTGATTTTAATTTTACTCAACATGATTCTTCATTTTGAAAATAAGGCATTTACGTCCATCGTTCAAGGGGGTATTCGTTTTAATACCTATGTTCTCTTAGCCCTTGTCAATGCTGTTTATGGCGATAAAGGCTTGGTTTTAGCTGCTATTGTTATTGCGTTTGCCATTCCTTTTATTAACATTTTATGTATCGCTATTTTTGCGATTTACACGCGCGATGGTAAATTTTCCTTACGTTCATTTTTTATAACAATCATTAAAAATCCCTTGATTGGTGCATGTGCTATTGGTGGATTGATAAACTACAGTGGTATTGATATGCCTATATTTATTCTAAAAAGTGTCTCTATTCTAAGCCATGCAGCCCTTCCTATGGGGCTTTTATCTGTAGGCGTAGGCTTGGAACTTAAATACTTACGAGATGCGAAAAAAGAGTTGGTTGTCTCAACAGTTGCTAAACTTGTTTTATTTCCTCTGGTTGCTTATGGGTTGTCGCATGTATTTGGACTTGCAGGAATGAGTTTAAGCATTGCTATTATATTTGCTTCAATGCCAACAGCAACTTCATCGCATATATTGGCACGAGAACTGGGAGGGGATGTTTCATTGATGGCATCGATTACAACGCTTGAAACCTTGGCGTGTGTTGGAACACTTTTTTTAATCGTTCCGCTTTTATAGACTATAATCCATTTTAAAACGGTCAATCTCAGCACTTTTCCCAATAACAACTAAAATGTCGCCATAGTCTAGTTGATGGTTGTGTCCTTCGGTAATAAAGATAAACTCTTTTTTGAGCTCCTTATCGTGCAATCCAATCAAAAGCATATTGTAATGATCCGTAGGGTAACACTCATTTAACAGTAAGCCATTGAGTGGCGAGTGCGCAGTAATGGTGATTTGTTCCATATTAATATCTTCTTCGCCAAAAATTGTTGCATCGATCACCTGCATAATCTCTGGTTGGGTGATGAGCTTATAGATTCTTTTACCGCAAATTTGATACGGGTCTAAAATAGTACTTGCTCCTGCAATTTCGAGCTTATGAATGGCATCTTTGGTATGCGTTGTTGAGACAATTTGTACTTTGGGATCAAGTGCCCTTATGGAGAGGGTTAAAAAAACATTGTGTACATCTTCGTCAAAGAGTGTAAAGACAAATTTAATATCTTCACCAATACCAAGACCTATCAGTGTTTCATCATCGCTGTAATCCGTGATAATCAAATTAAATCCAAGTTTCTTTGCTTTAGGTAATAAACTGGCATCATTATCAATACAGGTAAAATCAAATCCTTGCGCTTGAAGTCTTGTTCCAATTTCAATGGCAGATCGGCTAAAGCCGAAAAGGAGAATTTTGCTTTCTCTCATCGAGAGCTTCCTTTGTCGTTAATTTTGCGCAGTACATTGATGTGGTGTTTTCGTCCCATGATAATGAGCATATCATAACTTTTAAGTTCAAAATTTGGCGTTGGATTGAAATGAAATGGCAACAACTCATCTTTGCGTAAAATACCAAAAAGAAGCAATCGCTTCTCTTTTAAGTCAAGCGCTGAAACGGTTTGATTGACAAAGCAAGAGTGTTCATGAATGGGGAGAATATCAAAAATGACACCGGTATTCTCCGTTAGCATTTCATCGAGTGCGGCATAAGAGATAGGTTGCGTAATGTACTGAGCGCCCATAAGTCCTATTGTCTCATCAGCACTAAACGCATAGTTTGCACCTGCTAAAAAATATTTCTTTTTGTGCGTATTTTTAATGACACGTGCAATGATGATAATTTGTTTACTGAGACTTCGCGCTGTTAATGTAATAAAAACATTCAGTTCATCGCTGTTTGTTGCACAAATAATTTGTGATGCGCGTTTGTCAACACCTAGTTCGCCTAAAATACGGCTTTTTGAGGCATCCGCAACAATGCCAATGAGTCCACGCTGTTGTGCTAGCTTGATCTTTTGTGCGTCATTATCAATGATAACCAATTTATAACCATCTTCATGTAGCATCTTGGCAACCACTTCTCCGACACGTCCATAGCCACAAATGACAATAAAATCTTCGAGTTTATCTACTTCTGCAAAGAGACGACTCTCTTTAAGTTCGATCAGTTTATTTTGAAAAGAAGAGACGATGATAGAGGTTAAGAATGAAAGGGTTGCAACGCCTAAAATGATGAGAATCATGGAAACGACCATGCCCTCAGTTGTTACAGGTACGATGTCGCCATAACCAACCGTTCCCATCGTAACGATAGCCCAATAAACAGCATCAAAAAGAGTATTGATCTTTGGATTTTGGTTTGTTTCAAAGATATAAATGGCAGAGCTTCCTGTAAAAATAACAAAACTAGCAAAAATAGCTAAGGTGAAGAGCTCGAATTTTTTCTCTGTGATGATTGCCGTAAATGTTTTCATACTTCTGGCATAACGAAAAAGCTTAAAAATCCTAAAAAGTAAGAAAATACGTAAGAAACGAAGTGGTCGGTAGCTTGGTAAAATTGCTAAAAGATCGATAATAGCGAGTGGAGATATAACATATTCTATTTTTTTCTTGACAATAGCAAGGAGTGTACGTCCCAATGAAAATGGGAGATTATTATTGATCGCATAGTCATAACGTTCTAAAAAAATTTTATGGCTATCGGAGTAGATCCAAAATCGTAAAAGGTATTCAATCACAAAAATAATCAAAGAAATTTGCACAAAAGTATCTAAGTAAGGGTGCCCATCAGGATTTTTAACTTCATACAGTAAAAATAAGACACTGATGACAACAAGAATAACCATGAAAATATCGAAGTAAAATTTAAGCCTTGAGTGCTGATGTTCTAAGAGTGTTCTGCAAAATTCTTTGGCACGATGGTAGGAGGGTGAAGCATCTAAAAAATAGGCAAATCGAACAAAAAGGGTTGTAATGTAGCCCACTGGAAACCTTTTAAAAAAGTATGAAAGCCTTTATTTATAAAGACTAATAACCTGCTTTTTGTAGCAGTGCGACGATTTCACCTGCTTCAGGAAAACGTTCAATGTCTGTACCAATTTTTTCTGTTTTAGAAAAAAGAGTTACTTCTTCAACAACAACATCAAAAAATCCACCTGTTTTTGGATTGAGTGCTACTTTTGCATTTGGATATGCAATTAAAATCTCATCTTTCACACGGAAAGCTCGTGGCATATATCCTCAACGTGTACAATAATAAATATCAACGTTCATTAAAATTCCTTTTTAAGATTTAGAATGGTGTTCGGTTTCTTCTACAAAAATAGTTGCTTTTGTACACGCATCAAAGAGCTGTTCTGTGCTAAAGCAAGGCGAATCTTCCAGTGCTTTTATGGTTGCATCTATATCAGCAGAGTGATTCATCTCTGTTGCAATATTAAGGAGGTTTCCCAAAAAGCCTTCATGGAAGAGTAATGCTGTTTTAATCTCGTCATCCAGTTGTGCATTGTTTAAAAATTCAAGCATAGGAATTCCAAGATAGACATCAATTAAGGAGAGGCTACCTGTGAGAAAGGCTTTATTTGCAAGGTCTTGTTTATTACAGGCAATGGCTAACTCCTCCATCACCTTAGCACGAAATTTCGCATTGTTGAAAATTTCTGTACCAAAAGGCCTATTTTCGGGTGTACCGTAAAGAAAAAGTCCAAGCCATGAAATAATTTTTTGAGGACCTAAAAGCGCTACCATTTGTTTGATAGAGGTGATTTTTTGCCGAAAATGATAGGCACCTGAGTTCACATGGCGCAAAAGATTATAGACAAGATCAGGGCACGTTGCAAATTTATGGGAGATATGGGTCACATCATTATTTTTATGTATGCAGTGAATGAGTTGGAGTGCATGGATGGTGTTAGGTTCAACTTTTTTACCACTTAAAATAATAGGTTTTTCAAAAAAGTAACCTTGAAAAAAGAGAAAATCAAGGTGTGAACACACTTCGTATTCTTCCATAGTTTCGATTTTTTCAGCTAAAAGAGGAATGGCATATTTTTTAAGTTTGGCAATGGATGCTTGAAGATTGGCGAGCCCAATGGCTTGAATATCGACTTTAATAATCTCAACATAAGGAAAGAGTGGTTCATAATGTTGAATCATAAGATCACTGCAGTCAAAATCGTCTAAAGTAAAACGATAGCCTAAAGAATGTAAGTGTTTTATACGCTCATACAGTGCCAATGAAACTTTGGTATGCTCTAAAATTTCGAAGCCAAAATTCTCTTTAGGTAACAATAAAATAACGTCGCTAAAAATCATTGTTTCATCGACATTGATATAGCCCATCTTCTGCCCAATGATGGATTCAAGACCAATATTATGGATGAGATTGACAATGACACGTGCAGTTGCTTTCGCATTATCTTGAAATGTTGCATTGTTGTTAACGTCGCATGAACGGTAAAGGAGCTCATAGCCAAAACATGCACCGTCTTTGTCGAAAATTGGTTGTCTACCCACATAGGTACTCACAAGGCGCTCCTTTGTTTTCATTGGGTCATTTCATCAATGACATGTAGTTAAATGAACACGATTCTTAAACATATTTTGGGCTATTTTTTACTCTTTTTTTCATCTTCAAATTTAATATTGACCATACCACAAAACTTTTTATCTTTGTAAAAGTGTACCATATAGGTGGTCTCATCTTTATCAATGGCATAGCTTTTAATGAAATCTTTTGGTTCAACCCTAATGCCGCCTTCACTCACAACACCTGGTTTTGAAAAACCGATGATGTTAATACGGTATCCATTGATTGGATCCACTTGGAAACTATTTTTAGCACTCATTAACGAGCCAATTTTAGCGGTTGTTTTCTTCCCATCGATGATGAAGCTAACATCATTAAGAGAGTGTTCAAACTCAATATAATCGGGCTTCAATGTGGAAACCACGGTGTTCCCATTCATGATTTTATAGTCATCTTTATCTTTGATGACGGCTACTAAGGGATTATTGCTGCTATAGACCAATTTATCTTTGCTCATTGGAAAGAACTTTATATGCGTTTTAAGCGTTGAAAGATCCATGGTGATTTTTGTAGGAGGAATCTCTAACATCCCATCATCTGTCAGTAATTTTTTGATATTTTCTTGCGAAAGCTCAAATGAGCGTGAATATTTGATGTTCATGACATTCATGAATTTTTCAATGGTTTTAAGTTGGTAAAAAACTTTTTGGGAAAGATCTGTAATATTTTTACTGGTTTCAATGGCAAAAGCTGGTTTGTTATTGGTAATCGAAAAATAGGTAAGACTTTGTTGCATTGCCTTATCTTGTGATTTTGTATTGGTATTTTTAACATTAAACTCATGCACATCTTCAATGAGTCCAACATTGGTTTCTTGATTGACTTTGGTGGCAATTTCACCTAAATTTCCATACTTTGCATTGGGGATTTGTTGTTGGTCGATGATCGTCGCTTGCCCCCATGCTCTTGGGTTGAAATTTTTATCGATTTGTTTGTCTCGATAAAAACCTTGACCATCGTGAAGATTGAGTGTTAAGTCAACTTTTGGATTTAAAATGAGCTTTTTAACTTCAGCTACCGTATCAAAATCTTTGTCTTTTGTCTCTATTTTTGCAAATTTTCGGTTCATGTCACCGTTGACGCCACGGGAATTTTTAACAATACTGTCAAAGTTTAGGTTTGGAACAACCCATAAATTACCACTTTCGATTTTATAATAGCGTGCCAAAAGCATCGGTGCAAAATAGCCTCCAGGCTCATCGCCATGAATTCCTCCGACAATTAAAAGAGTACTACCCTCTTTACCACTCTCTTTTTTGATAAGGGAATAGTGTAAATTAGCGCTAAACGCATACGTTGAAAGTAAAAGACCAAGACCCAAAAACACTTTTTTCATTCATTATCTTTAATTGTTATTTTTTTAAATTTTTCAAAAAAGCTTAGCAAAAGGGAGATTAAAATTCGCCCAAAAACGTCATACTATGGCTAATTTGCCTTGTAGAATGGTAACAAAATTCTCAAAATTTGGAAGATGAAGGTCTGCATCACGTTGTTTGACACCCCACATGGACTCAGGAAAGTGTGAATCTTCCTCAAATCGTGCCATGATATGGATGTGTACATGCGGAACATAGTTACCAAACATCGCAATATTGATCTTTTTTGGATTGTAATACAAACGCATTGTTTCTTCAACAACCAGCATCGCTTTTAAGATGGACGATTGGGTAAGTGCATCACAATCACTGAGCTCTTTGTAGGGGTGTTGTGTAAATATCTTAACCCAAGGGATGATAGCATTTTCTTTTTCGATATAAAAGTACTCATTTTCATAGAGTTTTTCTGACATTATTCTTCCTTAAAACGGGATTTATACGTACATTTTTGGCAGAGCGTTTCGATGGCTTTGTGGTGTTTAAATCCTTCGATTATGCCGAGTGTTCTTGGCGCATCCAAAATGCTTTTCAGAGAACTTACCTGTAAATTTCCAAGCTCTATGACACCATCTTTATCCAAACAACAAGGAACAACAAATCCATTGGAAAGAATTCCAAAATGAGAAGAAAGCCCCAAACATTTTCCTTCACTGTGATGTGAAGAGGTTAGGGAAGGCCATTCAAAGTAACTGTCAAAATGCAGGAGTACTTTTTCTGCTAGCCTGATGGAACGAGGTTTTTCTTCATAAATTGTTTTGACATCTAAGGGGGTGTTAAATGCTTTTTTTAGGTAATCAAAAAGTTGTTCATTGAAGATTTTTTCACTCTGAGCTTCATCCATATTCCATAACCTGAGGTTAATAAACAACTCTCTATTTTGCGTAAGTTTTAGGTTACAGAGCTTAATGATAGGCTCCATATAGGCTTCAAAAGAGATTGGCATACTGTTTTTATTGTAGCTGTTAAGCGAAATATTAACCTGTTTGATGGCAGGGTGCAACAGTGTTTGAAGGTTGTGTTTTGCTAAGTAATAGCCACTGGTAGTGAGCATAACTTTAAAGTGTTTTTTGGCTGTGATATCTAAATAGGCTTGAAGGTTTGAAAGCGTTAAAGGATCTCCCCCCATATGGTACGCAACTTCTTTAGTATAGGGACGTAGCTCGTCTAAGACATGTTCAAAAAAAGGAAGTGACATGCTTTTGTTTGCAAGCATCTTGGGTGGACAAAAACTGCATTCGAGCCCACAAATGTTTGTAAGCTCGACATACACGCGGTAAAATTTCATCATTGCCTTTAAAAGTCGTTCTTGAGTTCTTGGGACTCAACCATCGATCCATCAAAGCGTTTAACACAATTACGACCATTGTCTTTTGCATTATAAAGTGCAATATCTGCAAATTTAATACACTTCCAGAGCGAATCAGAATCTATAGGGAAAATAGATGCACCAACGCTGAGTGTTTTGTAAAAAGTCGCGCCATTGTTTGATTGTATTGCTGCTTTTTCAAAGGCTAGGCGTATTTTTTCAGCAATATGCGTCACCATCTCTTCTTCGCATTCGTATAAAAGCACTAAAAATTCTTCTCCACCAAAACGAAAAGCGGTATCGGCTTCTCGGATATTGTCTTTCAGAATGCGTGCAAGGACTTTGATCGCTTTATCACCTACATCATGCCCGTAAGTGTCATTGACCATTTTGAAAAAATCAATATCAATCATTAAAATACCATACTTTATACCATTACGTTTCGCTTGTGAAAGTGCTTTTTCAATGTACTCATCCAAGTATTTGCGGTTGTAAAGCCCTGTGAGTGCATCGGTAGTCGATGAAACTTTGAGAATTTCCGTCAAATTTTTACTCACTAACTCTGGACGTGCTGCATCGATGTAATTTTGAATTTTAGGGAGTTGCTCTTTGGTGTGTTCAAGCTCTTCAGGCGTTTGTGTCCAAATGCTCAGTAATAGCTCAAAATCACTGCTGATTAGATATGGAATACAGAGATGATGCGCACACGAATCACATGATTCACAGATATTTTTAAACTGATCCGAATAGACTGCTTGCTTGGTGCGAAGGGCTCTGCACGTTGGGTCGACGGTGCGCTTGTGTGTTGCTGCATCAAAGACAATGGTAGGATTGATTGCCTCTTTTCCTGATTCGATTAATACAAAGTCTTTAAGCCCTAAGTCGTGTTGTAAGATAGACCCAATACGTCTGTACACCTGCTCCTTGTCTTCATCAAATTCGATGGTGCGTTTGAATTGATAGATATCGGAGAGTTCATGCACGATGGCTTGCGCATCCAACAGAAGATCAGGTTGATGGTTGGGTGAGAGTGCTAAGAATTTTTTAACGGTGACTTCGATGTCATTGAGTGTGTTTTCAAGTTTATCAAGAAGTGAATTGATCCAAAACATAACATTATGGCACTCTTTATCATGCCCGCTGAAACGTACACGCCTACTGTAATCTCCCTCTTGAGCCTTATTCATTACGAAAGTAATGGAGTTAAAAAGCTCCATTAACGGCTGCATTGAGCGGTTAATGATGATAAAAACAAAAAGCATGATAAAGATAGAGAGAAGCAAAATGCCCAAAGAGGTTAAAATACCATTGGTTCGGACTTCTCCTATATCAAAAACAATACTGATAGCGCCTAAAACTTCGCCTTCTTTGGCATGGTGACACTGCATACAATTGGGCGAGCCGTGTTCTTTCGCAACATAAGGCGTGGTAATCCGCAGTTTTGCACTATGGGAGCTTTCTTCATTTTGTTTGTGCACAACACCTGTATTAAGGGTTACTTCATCAATCTTATCGCGAGCGATTTCATTGTTGAAGCCTTTGCCAAACTGTTTGATAACCGATTCGCTACGAACAACCCAAAGGGCTTCGACACCTTTGGCGGTGCTAATTTTTTTGAGAAAAAACTCTCTTTGGTCCATTGTACCGCTGAGCATATGAGCGCTTAGTCCATCTTGTACCAAGTCAGCAATGATTTGTGCCTTCTCTTCGGCATTTTTGATTCCAAGACCTCGAATGGAAAATGCTAAAATCACCATAAGAAGCATAAAAGAGATAAAAATTGTTCCTACAATGACCCAAGAGAGTTTTTTTTGCATCGCATGTCCTTACATGTAATTATTCTACGGTGACACTTTTTGCTAGATTTCGTGGCATATCGACATCATTTCCAAGGCGTATTGAGATTTCTAAAGCCAACAGTTGTGTGATGAGCATCATCTCGAAAAACTCACTCATCATGTGCTCATGTGGGGTTGTTTTGATGAAATCATCGGCTAATTCAAATGGCTCAGGGCTGATGATGAGCAGAGTAGAATCCCTAGCACCTAGCTCTTCAACGTTACTTTTCATCTTATCATACAAAAGATTTTTTGGCATGAGTGCAATGGTGAACAGTTCACTGTCTGCTAGAGCGATTGGTCCATGTTTCATCTCTCCTGCTGGGTAGCCTTCTGCATGAAGATAACTGATTTCTTTAAGTTTTAAAGCACCTTCAAGGGCGAGTGGATAGAAAAGATCGCGACCGATGAAGAAGAATCCATGTCCATGTAAATAGCGTTTGGAGAGACGGCGGATTTTTTCATGTGTTGTTTCATTGACTTTTAGCACAAGCGGAATATGCAAAAGTGCGGTAATTTCACTTTGCAGTGTTTTGGCGTCCATACTTCCTTTTTGCTCACCTATAAACAGTGTTAAAAGCCAGAGCGTGATGACTTGGGTTGCAAAAGCTTTGGTACTCGCCACACCTTTTTCAATGCCAGCTCGTGTTAGGATGCTCATATCTGCTGTTCTCACGATGGAAGAGTTATCCACATTACAGATAGCAAGGGTTTGCATACCGCCTCGTTTTGCCATTTTTAGGGCTTCTAGTGTGTCAGCTGTTTCACCGCTTTGAGAGATGACTATGAACAGTGTTCTCGCATCTAATAAAGGCTCTTTGTAGCGAAACTCACTGGCGATGACCACATCTGTGCGAATTTTTGCCAAACGTTCAAACATATAGCATGCACTTAAAGCGGCATGGTAACTTGTACCACATGCACAAATTTTGATAGCATCAATCTGTGTTAAATCTAATGTCGAAAGTTCATCTAACACAACAGAATTGTCTTTGATGCGCCCCATCAGTGTTTCCCCGACAACGAGGGATTGCTCGTAAATCTCTTTTTCCATAAAGTAGCGGAAGCCATCTTTTTGTGCAGAGAGTTTGTCGGACGTGAGTGTTTTAAAATCAAGATGCTGTGGAAGATGGTTTTTAAGCAGTGTAATCTCTTTGTTTTTTGCCCAGCCGTACTCTCCATCTTCGAGGTAAACTACTTCTTTGACAATGCCAATCAATGGTGCATCAGAAGAGCTAAAGAAGACTTCACCCTCACTGCTTTTCCCAAGGAGAAGTGGTACAGCATTTTTGGCAAAGAAGATGACATCAGGCTCTTTTTTCGTGATAAGTAAAATGGCATAAGCCCCATGCAATGAAGCAATGGTCTTTTCAAATGCTTTAAAGCAATCGCCCAATTCTTTTACATTTTTTTCAAAAAGGTGAACGGCAACTTCGGTATCGGTTTGGCTCAAAAACTTCACGCCATCTTTTAAAAGCTCATCTTTGATCTCTTTATAATTTTCGATAATACCATTGTGGATAATGTACGAAAATTCGCCCCAATGAGGGTGTGCATTGGCTTCAGTGGGTTTACCGTGCGTTGCCCATCTGGTATGTCCGATGCCCACACCAAAGCCAGACGAGTTAAAGTTTTCCACTTTATGGTCTAGATTGGAGAGTTTTCCTGTCGCTTTAAATGAGGTAATATCGCCATCTTTGAGTACGGCAATACCTGCTGAATCATACCCTCTGTATTCAAGTTCTTTGAGTCCACTGATTAAAAAATTGCGTTTTTCTTTGGTTCCAATATAGCCAACAATTCCACACATATACGTTACCTTCTTAGTAAAAATAATCTAAAATATTCTCTCCATTGTCGCATAAACCTACTGTCTTTTCGATTAAAAGTAGGTTTCTCGTTCGATTCTTAATGGTCTGAATCTTCGCCATCGCAATGTCAATGCCATGTTCATCAAAGACGCTCATTAAGTATGCCATAAGACCATGTTGGTTCTTGGTATTGACATGCATGAGTGCATAAGACTTTGAGTGTTCGCAGTTGATGTCAAGTTCCCCTTTTAGGATGGTCGGTTTTTTAAGGGTTACTTTCTTGCTCATATCAAATGAGTTATCAATAAGTTCACGAATAATTTCAATATCATTTTCGGTTACTTTTTCATTAAAGTCAATTTGAAAATATTTTTTACCATCAAAAAGTTTGTAAATATCCATCTGAACGAGATCAAGATAAGAGAGTTTACCCAAAAGATAGCCGATGTTAAAGTTTTTGCCACGAATCACAGTGATGCTTAGATGCGAATCGTTACAGATTTTGTAACTGTAGTGATCTTCCCTTGTTTCATCCGCCTCTTTGACAATCTGAACAATCGCATTTGGTTTAAGTTTAAGGAAGAAGAAGTTGGACTGCACCGAGAGCGTTTTTTTCTGAAGAGTTTTTGAAAGCTCTAAAAACTCAGGGCTTTTTTTAAGGCTATTTTCTTTACGCAGACGTTTGGTTGTCTCATCGATAAGCTCTTCTTTATCAAACATCTCAAGGCTATAGTTGTAAAACTCGCGAAGAAGTTTGGCAATAAAACCTGTGTAGATGTTGTCATTCACCGCGTTGGTATCAGCATACGTGAGGATGTAGAGCATTTTTAAAATCTGTGCGCTTTGAAGTTTTGAAATAAATGCCAAAATCACTTTTTCATCGTAAATATCTTCACGATTGGCTGTGTTGCTCATCAGTGTATGGTATTTGATCAACACGATACCTGTTTCAATAGCTTGTTCAGAAAAGTCCAATTTTAGGGCATATGCTCTAAATATTTTTGCTCCAAGCTCGCTGTGGTCACCCTTACGTCCTTTACCGATATCATGGATAAAGGCAACCAATTTCATCAGTGCTCTTCCCTCAGGACAGAGGTCATCGAAAAGAGATTTGATGAAAGGCTCTTTAATATTTTCCAAGTGATAGAGCGTATGTAAAGAGTGAATATCGACTGGAAGTTTGTGGTAGCCATCGAACTGCGCTAGGTTCAAAATCTGACGAAATGGTTTGATAAGCTGTTGTAAGAGTGATGCTTCGTACAAGAGGCTAAAAAGTGTGTATACATTTGGCTGGAAAAGTAGGGCACGAAATTGTTTGTAAATTTTCTTTGAATTATGCGAGGTATAGTGACAATTTTTGATATAGCTTACATAACTGATGTCAAAACTGAGTTTTGGGTCGTCAAATTGTTGGAGCTGTGCTAGCACAACACTAAGGCTTGGGCTTGACTTTTTCAGGGAGGCAAAGACACAGTCCTCAACAACATACAACCCTCGTTCAATACGCCCTTGTTTGAGTGCACTCAAACGTGTTGGCTGGCTCAAAATAGAAGAGGTGAGTTTACGCATAAAAATTTTAGAGGTCACATCAATTGTATGCATGGACGCCATAGTGCGAGAAGCCAGTTGCATCTGTGCATTTTTAAGAATTTTATTTTGAAAGCCTAGTTTTTGCGCCACATCGGGGATAAACTCAAGGTTTAGCACATCTTGTTTTTTCTTAGCACTCAGATGAAGCGCTGATCGAACACGAAATAAAAACTCCAAAGAACTTCTGAATTCTCTATACTCTTCTTCATTGATAATCTCAGGTACACGGTCACGAATACGAATACTTCCAAAGAGAATTTTACAAATCCATGAAAGCGCATTGGCATCCCTTAGTCCTCCCACACCTTCCTTGATGTTGGGTTCCATGTTCAAAGGATGTTTTGCTCGACGTTCTTCATTGGCGGTCACGATTTGAGCGATTACCTCTTTTTTTTGCCATTTTTGGATTTTAAGAAGCTCTCTCTCTGTCTCCATCCACAACAGTTTGGAACCGCATAAAAAGCGAGATTCTAGCATCGCTGTCTTGATGGTCAGGTCTTGATTGCTTGCACCTACAAGCTCATCAAGTTTATGCGTACGATGCCCCAGTTTTATGCCCGCATCCCACGCAAGATAGAGCATAGACTGGATCATGGGCTCGATGTTATACCCAGGAACGGCTTTGTAAACGACCATGAGGTCGATGTCTGAGTAAACACACAACTCTTCTCTGCCGTAGCTTCCCATACCCACAAGAACGACGGGAATGGAGTTGACAAAAGGCATGTAATTACCAAAGTATTTACGCAAGGTGTATTTGTAGATGAGGATAATAAATTGGTCAATTTTTTTAGCATGTTTAACGAGAAAATCTTTGCCTTGATTTTCGACAAATATTTCATTGAGTGAGCCTAGATAGCTCTTTATATGCTCTTTAATCAGCTTTGATATTTCAAAATCATCGGCATTTTTGTCAATAAGGTCTTCAATAATTTCTTCGATTTCCATTGTTCTTCCTAATTTCATATCGCTGTATCTTATAATACTAAAAAAGAGCTTGGATCTACCAAAATATGTAATAAAATTGTGACAAATGTTTGATAATGAAGGAATTTAAGGGTTAACATTCGTTTTAACAAGATGGGAGTAAGATTTCGATCTTACAATGATATTTGGTCCGTTAGCTCAGTTGGTAGAGCATATCACTCTTAATGATGGGGTCGTAGGTTCGAACCCTACACGGACCACCATAATTTCTTCTTTTTTTCCTTTTCAAGCCTTAACAAATCTAAGCTATAATACTTTCCGAAAAGACACACCCGTGTGACTAAAATCTTTACATGTAAAGGAAAAAAATGATACAAAAACCGTATTTGAAAGCTTTCCCTGACGCGAATGGTTATTTTGGAAAATTTGGTGGAGCGTTTTTACCACCTGAACTTGTAGAGCAGTTTAAGAAGATCGAAGAGGCGTACTTGACCATCGGCAATTCGCACAATTTTATCCGAGAATTGCGCGATATTCGCAAACATTACCAAGGTCGTCCGACACCTGTTTATTATGCAAAACGATTGAGCGAGTTTGTAGGAGGGGCAAGAATTTATCTTAAACGTGAAGACTTGAACCATACGGGTGCCCATAAACTAAATCACTGCATGGGTGAAGCACTGTTAGCCAAATATTTGGGTAAGAAAAAATTGATCGCCGAAACGGGAGCAGGGCAACATGGCGTAGCACTTGCTACGGCGGCAGCATACTTTGGCTTAGAGTGTGAGATTCACATGGGAGAGGTAGACATCGCCAAAGAGCATCCCAATGTTGTGCGTATGCGTGTCCTTGGTGCCAAAGTTGTTCCTGTTGGGTTTGGAGCTCGAACACTGAAAGAGGCCGTTGATTCTGCTTTTGAGGCGTATCTGAAAGACCCTGAAAATAGCATCTACTGCATTGGCTCTGTTGTGGGACCACACCCTTTTCCGATGATGGTGCGTGACTTTCAAAGTGTTGTAGGCATCGAAGCGCGCGAACAGTTTTTTGAGATGACAGGAAATCTTCCTGATAATTTAGTCGCTTGTGTTGGCGGTGGAAGCAATGCTATGGGACTTTTTTCGGCGTTCATTAATGACCCGTGTGAGATGTACGGGGTTGAACCGGGTGGAAAGGGTACGAAACTTGGCGAACATGCTGCAAGTCTAACGTATGGAAGTGAAGGGATACTTCATGGTTTTAATTCCATTATGCTTAAAAATGATAAAGGTGAGCCAGCGGCAGTCCATTCAGTAGCCAGTGGATTGGATTACCCATCCGTTGGTCCAGAACACGCCTATTTAAATTCTATTTCACGCACAAAAGTTGGCATCGCTAATGATGCAGAAACGATTCAAGCGTTTTACGATTTGAGCCATTATGAAGGCATCATTCCAGCCCTTGAGAGTGCCCATGCTGTGGCATTTGCAATGAAATTAGCGAAAGAAAAACCGTATGAGTCTATTTTGGTGAACTTAAGCGGACGAGGTGATAAAGATATTGATTTTGTCGTGGCAAATTATAAGCCTGAGGATTATCTCTAAATATAAAATTGGGAAGAAAAGGATTTATGTTTGTACTTTTCTTCCCTTTCATGGCACTTTTAATCTTTTAACCTCTCTTTATAAAAAAAGTTGCTAAAATCTGCTCTTATTTCTTTCTGAAAGTAATTCATGACTCTTATAGAAAAACTTGAAAACAATGAACGACTGAGCCTTGAAGATGGCATCGCCCTCTACGATCTTGATCTCTTTACGTTAGGCAAATACGCTAATCAAAGACGAAGAAATCTTCATGGCAACAAAGTCTTTTTCAATGTCAACCGACATATTAATCCGACCAATATCTGCAAAGATATCTGCAAATTTTGTGCATTTTCTGCCAATCGTAAAAACCCCAATCCTTACACGATGACCCACGAAGAGATTTTAGCCATTTTAGATAACTCGGTGAATAACAATCATATTACCGAAGTGCATGTGGTCTCTGCACACAACCCTGCAACAGGGCTTGACTGGTATTTGGAGATTTTTTCAAAAATCAAAGAGCGTTTCCCTCATTTGCATGTCAAAGCTTTAACGGCGGCGGAAATTAACTTTTTGGCAACGGAATATAATCTAAGTTTCGATGAGGTCATTGACAAAATGATCGAATACGGTGTCGATTCAATGCCGGGTGGTGGAGCTGAAATCTTTGATGAAAAAGTGCGTGAATATGTCTGTAAAGGTAAGGTAAGTTCAGAGGAATGGTTGCATATCCATGAACTGTGGCACAAACGTGGTCGTGAGTCTAATGCAACGATGCTTTTTGGTCATGTGGAAAATCGTGAACACCGCATTGATCATATGCTCAGACTTCGCGATCTCCAAGACCGAACGAACGGTTTTAATGCATTTATTCCTCTTGTTTATCAACGTGACAATAACTATTTGAAAGTAGAAGATTTTTTAAGCTCAACAGAGATTTTGAAAACCTTTGCGATCAGCCGTTTGATGCTTGATAATATCAATCACATCAAAGCCTACTGGGCAACGTCCACGATCAATCTTGCGCTTGTGGCAATGGAGTATGGTGCGGATGACCTTGATGGCACCATTGAAGCCGAAGCCATCCAATCAGCAGCGGGTGCAAAGAGTGCTAAAGGGCTTGGGTTGCAGAGTATTTTAGAACTGATCGAAACCAGTGGCTTTAATGCCGTTGAACGCGATAGTTTATACAACGAACTTAGAATATATTGATGCATCTTGATACGCTTTCAAAGCAAAGCTTTAAAAACTCTACGTTAACACTGGGTTTTCTTCGGCAGAAGGCCCACGCACCCTTGGTGCTTTAATTTTTTACAAAGGATAAATCTTGGATTTTTTCAAACTTGAAAAAAATGGGACGACGGTTAAAACCGAGTTTACGGCTGGTTTTACAACTTTCTTGACCATGATGTACATCGTTCCTGTGAATGCCATTATTATGAGCAAAACAGGTATGCCTATGGAGGCGCTTATCACAGCAACCGCTTTGATTACGATTTTTTCGTCCATTCTTAATGGCCTTTGGGCAAACACGCCGATTGCCATGAGTGTGGGTATGGGACTAAATGCCTACTTTACGTTTGGTTTGGTACTTGGTATGAAAGTGCCTTGGCAAACGGCTCTTGGCGTTGTTTTTCTCTCCGGTATTTTGTTTCTTGTGCTCTCGTTAACACCACTTCGTGTGTGGATTATGAAGAGTGTGCCACACGATCTTAGACGTGCCATTAGTGCGGGTATTGGCTCTTTCATCGCATTTATTGGTCTCAAAAGTATGGGTATGGTTATTGCCAATCCTGCCGTGTTAGTGGGTGTGGGTAACTTTAAAAATCCAACGGTTTTACTGGGTGTTTTAGGACTTGTTTTAGTGTTTGCTTTTTACTCTTGGAAACTTAAAGGTGCGTTTATTTTAGCCGTTGTAACAACAGCGGTTGTTGCATGGGTTGCAGGCATTGCTCCGTATCCAACGGAGTTTTTCTCGATGCCCGCTTCGGTAAGCCCCATCGCCTTTGAATTGGATATTAAAAGTGCACTGACGTTCTCTCTTTTTCCTGTCATTATTACCTTTTTGATTACCGATTTGTTCGACTCATTAGGTACACTTGCAGGGGTGGGTTTCCGAGCAGGATTGTTTAAAGACGATGGAAAAGAACTTCAAAAAACATTGGAGATTGATGCGCTTGCAAGTACTGTTTGTGCAGTTGTGGGTGTTTCGACAACGACGGCATTTATCGAAAGTGCAGCCGGTGTAGAAGAGGGTGGAAGAACAGGCTTAACCGCAGTTGTGACAGGTCTTTGTTTCATTCTTACTCTGTTTATGATGCCTTTGTTTAAAGCGATCCCCGAAAACGCGATCTATCCTGTTTTGGTGATGGTGGGTGTTTTGATGTTTGGCGAACTTTCGCATATCAATTTTAAAGATACAGCCATTGCGGTTTCAACCTTTTTGATCGTTATTATGATGCCTTTGACTTTTTCTATTACGAATGGTTTGGCGTTTGGTTTGATCTCTTATGTGTTGATCAAACTCATTAAAAAAGAGTTCAAAGATATTAATTTTGGTATTTTGTTTCTGACGTTTGTCAGTTTAATCGTATTTATCGTACAGGAAGGACATTAATTTGCGTTATTACAGTTATGAAGAATTTAAAGTTGACGTCAATCATTTGGCAAAAGAAATCAAACCTTATGCCCCAGATGTTATTTTAGCAGTTGCCCGCGGTGGTATGACTTTAGGTCATTTTTTAGCAGAAGCATTAGAAATGCGTGCTCTTTATTCGATCAATTCGATTCACTATGAAGAGACACATAAACTTGATACCATCAACATTTTTAATATCCCAGATTTGAGCAAAGCAAAACGTGTGGTCATCGTCGATGACATCATCGATAGTGGTGAGACAATGATTGAGATTCAACGAGTGCTGACTGCCAAATATCCTGAGATTGATTTTAAAATAGCGGCAATTTTCTATAAAGAAAAAGCATTGCTTCGCCCAGATTTTGCACCTCGAGAAGCCACTGAGTGGATCGAGTTTTTCTGGGATTTTCAGATTGATTCCAACAAATAGACAAGGGGGCATGAGCTCCCTTTCTCATTTTTTATCGACCCACCAACTTCTTATTATTTATACCTGCACTATCTTGACACTTTGTACCCTCTACGCGGTACAACCCATCCAACCGCTTTTTGAAAAAGAGTTTAGCCTTAGCCGCTTTGAAGCGGTCATCTTTACAACGGTCATTATGCTTCCTTTAGGATTTGCCCCGATCTTTTATGGCTATATTTTAGAGACATTTTCGTCTAAACTCTTTTTGAGAAATGCTGTGTTAATGCTAGGTATTTTAGAGCTTTGTTTTGCATGGAGCGATACGTATCCTGTTCTTTTAGCGATAAGGGCGTTGCAGGGTATTTTAATTCCTGCCGTTTTGACCTCTTTGATGAGCTATATCAGTTTTATCACACCGAAAGATAAGGTACAACAGGCCATTGGTTATTATATTGGGGCGACCATCTTAGGCGGTTTTATTGGTCGGTTGTTTTCAGGAATACTCAGTGATTTTTTTGGATGGAGACTCTTTTTTGTGCTTTTGGGTATTGCCCTCATTGTAATGTTTGGCGCTTTAAGTTTTTTAAGCGAAGAGGTTAAGGTAGATTTTGTAAAGCCTAAACTCTCCCAAGTGTTGGATGTACTTAAAAATAAAACTTTTTTTAACATCTATGCCATGATGTTTTTTATCTTTTTTGTCTTTCAAGCACTGCTTAATTTTTTACCATTTCAACTTAAAAATCTTAGTTCTTCCATGGGGTATGGAAAAGTTGGCATGATGTATGCGGGTTATATTATTGGGTTTATTATTTCGATTCGTATTTTGTGGATGATTCGCCTTTTTGGAAGTGAAACAAAGACCATTGTGTTTGGCATCTTAACCTATTTTGTGGGTTTGCAGATTTTTCATATTAACGATTATACGGTGATGTTTGGTGGAATGTTTGTCTTTTGCGCAGGCTTTTTTATTATCCATTCGGTAGCCTCTGGACTTATCAGTAAACTTGCCCATGAAAAACGTGCTATTTCTAATGGGCTTTACCTCTCTTTTTACTATGCAGGTGGAACGATTGGAACGTTTGCTCCTGGTGTTTTTTACCACTATTTAGGCTGGCATGTCTTTTTAGGGTTACTCTCATTTTCCGTAATCGCAACTCTTTTCTTTGCTCTTAAATTACAACAATCCCTGCATTCTTAAATCATCTATCTTTAAAAAGTTAGTTGAGTGTATCTTCCTCATCGTGAAACTTTGCCATGACCTCTTTGATCTCATCCATACACGCAAAAAAGGCATCAACCAGCTCGGGGTCAAAATGCTTTCCTTTTTGGGAAACAAGGTACTCCACTGCGCGCTCCAAACTCCACGGTTCTTTGTAAGGACGTTTGGATGTCAGTGCGTCAAAAACATCTGCAACAGCAACAATGCGACCTGCTAAAGGAATATCAAAACCTTTAATACCATAAGGATAACCTGTTCCATCAAAGCGTTCATGGTGTGTCAGTGCCACAACCCGTGCGGTTTGAAGGAGGGCGGATTGGTGGTTGCCAATGATTTCTGCACCTTGAAGTGGATGTTGCTTAACAATTTCCCACTCTTCAGGACTCAGGGCTTCATCTTTTTTAAGAATATGATCGGGTGTGCCAATTTTGCCAATGTCGTGCATCGGTGCGGAGAGAAAAATAAGCTCGGCTCTGACATTGTCCAAACCTATTTTGTGTGCGATGATTTTGGTATACGCACTCATACGCAAGATGTGTGTTCCCGTTTCATTGTCTTTATACTCAGCAGCACGCCCCAATTGGCGGATGACTTCCATTCGAGTAAGGACTATCTCTTCAGTGCGTTCTTCAAGTTTTTGCTCTAAATTACGTTGGTACTGTAACAGGGTCATCTGTGTGTTAATACGCGCCAAGACAATGGAAGCATGGACAGGTTTGGTAATATAATCAATTGCTCCTAGTCCCAACCCTTCTGCTTCATCTTCACAATCATTCAAGGCTGTGACAAAAATAATAGGAATATTGCGTGTGAGGGGGTCATTTTTGAGCTTTTTGCACACATCGTAACCACTCATTTCAGGCATCAGGATATCCAGCAAGATGAGATCTGGAATATCACCTGAAGCGATAAGATTGAGTGCTTTGGTGCCACTGTTCGCCACTTTCACTTTGTAAAAAGGTTTAAGAATTTCACTTAGAATAATCAAGTTTTCAGCGGTATCATCAACGATAAGAATAGTTTCCATAGGATTTAGTCTGCCTTTTCGGGTGTAGTTTCATGGAGTAATGGCTCAATCAGAGCTATAGCATTTTCAAATTCAAAAGCTTTAATTTGCTCAAAAGCTTCAAGAAGTTTTTCATTGACTGATTGCGTCAGGATCATAGCGTCATCCAGCGCAGTTGCATCGGAGCTTTTGAGCTTTTCAACTAACTTTTTCAGTGTCTCTTTTTCAATTGACGTGATTGTGCTAAAGGGTTCCACTTGTGTGGCAAGTGCTTGAATAATGGCACTTAAAGAACGGATTTTCATGTCGATTGAGTTCAGCAAAGGTTCATCATTTTTTATAGGATGAACAAAGCGCTCGGCTTCTCCTGCTAAAGAGCTGAGGTCTTCCATCCCCAATGTTCCAGCGATACCTTTGAGCGTGTGACACAACCTTTTAGCACCATCAAGATCATTGTCAAAAACATAGTTACGATATGTTTGAACGAAATGCACTTGGTCTTTCGCAAAACTTTTAAGAAGTTGACGGTACAGTTTGGCATTGCCTCCGAGGCGTGTAATGGCTTGAATACTGTTAATACCCTCCAACGCGAATGTTTCAGAAGTGCTCTGCGGAGGTTGGGGGGCTGTTTTATGACAAAAGCGTGCGATCTCTTGAAAAAGTTTTTGTGCATCAACAGGTTTTGGAACGTATCCATTCATGCCAGCTGCGTAACAACGATCTTCATCGCCTTTCATAACATTGGCTGTCATCGCGACAATAGGAAGTGTGAGGTTAAGTTCATGTCTGATTTTATGCGTGGCTTCAAAACCATCCAAAACTGGCATTTGGCAATCCATTAAAATAAGATCAGGTAGTGGATTTTCAATGAGCCATTCAATCGCTTCTTGACCATTGCTCACGATATAAACGATAATTCCGACTTCATTGAGAAGTTCTTGTGCCACTTCTTGATTGCTTTCATTGTCTTCAACAAGCAAGACCTTTATGCCATCAAGAGACTGGAGAATCTGCGTTTCATGGGCTTGATGCAATGGCTCAATGAGTCGTTTATGCCCATACATACCAATAAGTGTGTCAAAGAGTGTCGAAGCAGTGATAGGTTTTACGAGGATAGCATAAGGCTGATCAACCCCTAATTGTGCTACAAGCTCTCCTTTATCGTACGCTGTCACCATCATAATGGAAGCAATTTGATGATCATAACGCTGTTCAATCAGTTGAAAGAGTGTGACGCCATCCATTCCTTCCATTTTCCAGTCAATAATAGCTACGTCAGCGCGAAGACCGTTATTTAAGAGTTCTAAAGCTTCTTTGGCACTTTTACATGTAATGCAGCCAATACCAAAATGGAATAAAATTTCAGAGAAAATTTCGAGAGCAGTTTCATTGTCATCTACGATTAAGACATTCAGTGCTTGGGTCATCACCGGTTGTAAGGGTGCTATAAAGGATGCGTCAATGTGCAGAGGAATTTCAAACCAAAACGTACTCCCTTCTCCAAAAATACTCTCACACTGAATTTCTCCCCCCATCATCAGTACAAGCCCTTGTGCGATGGTAAGGCCAAGCCCTGTGCCTCCATAATTGCGCGTGGTGGACATGTCTGCTTGTGAAAAAGCGTTGAAGAGATACTCTTTTTGTTCAGGCGTAATGCCTATGCCCGTATCTTTAATCTCAAAGCGTATTTTTTGAATACCATGATTTTCTTCAAAAGCGCGAAGACGAATAATAACCTCGCCTTTAGCTGTAAATTTTACGGCATTTGACAGAAGGTTAAGTAAGACTTGCTTGAGACGTAATGGATCACCACGATAGCGATGTGCGGTGATATTGCCCATATCGATAAGAAGTTCTAAGCCTTTTTGTTGCGCTTTCATACTGACAATATCTGTTGCAGACACGATAAGTTCTTCCAGCTGAAAAGGGATAGTTTCGAGTTGAATTTTATTGGCTTCGATTTTAGAAAAATCTAAAATATCGTTGATGATGTCCAAAAGATGGTGTCCTGCCTCCGCAACTTTCGTGAGGTAATGACGCTCTTTGTCTGGTAATTCTTTGCGTAAAATAAGTTCAGTGATACCAATGATGGTATTCATGGGCGTGCGAATCTCATGGCTCATGTTTGCTAAAAATTGACTTTTAGCTTGATGCGCATAGGCTGTTTTTTCCATAGCAATTTTAAGTTCTTCTGCAGCGCGTTGTAAACGTTTGTTTGTAAACCCAACTTTGGTTTCTGCCAGTTTTCGTTTGCGAATTTCTCGCTTTAGGATGGCAAGCCATATCCCAAAACCAATCGAAATGAATAAACCAATGATAAAAATTTTGATACTCAAAGAATAATCTACTTTTTCTTTGATCTCAATCTTGATATATCGTTTGTAAAGTTTGTCTTTTTCTTCTTCACTAATGGCATCAATCCCTTGATTGAGTCGTTTTAAGAGTGAAGCATCTTGCACGGCAATCACAAGTTCAAATGTATCTTTTAAAATACCTACAACTTGTACATTTGAGAGTCCGCTATTTTGTAGTGCATACGCTACTATGGGTGCCATTTCCAAAAAAAGATCTGCTTTTTTATGTTCAACTGCAAGCAAACCTTCTTGCGTTGTTTGGACAATATGCATTTGAATATTAGGGTAGTTGCGTTCTAAATAGTGTTGTACTGACGACCCGGCACGTACCGCGACAAGAAGATTTTGTGTTTGAACTTCCAAAAGGTCTGTGATAAGGTTGTTTGATTTTAGACCTGCCAATACGAGATTAAAGGTGAAAAAAGGTTTCGTAATGTTTACCGTAGAAGGGACATCTGCCGAAATGATGCCTGGTAAAATATCAATATCCTTATTTTCGTATGCATTGATAACTTCATTCCAACTCTCATAATAGGTATAGTCAAATCGTATCCCTGTTTTGGGCTCTAGTAGAAGTAAATAATTTGAGATTATGCCACCAATATTTTGTTTGTTAAGTGAAACCAAAGGTTTCCAATCACTTTGGCTGTAAACCAGTGTTTGCTTACGTGGTGTTGTCTCTTTAGTAGGGGTGGCTGAGCTTATGGTTGGTAAAAAGAGTAGAGAAAAAAGCGTTATAAAAAAGACCCATCTTCGCATCATCGGTTAAACCTTAGCGTTGTATTAAGAATTTAGTATAACGATATCTTCTTTAATATCATTTAAATATACCTTGATTCTTTGACGTATTCTGTTATAAAAATTAGAGGGATTCGTATAACAATATCATGCAAATTTAGGGGAAAAAGTATGCTCTCAAATCATCCATATAAGCCATTTTTAGAACGTTTTATCTTATCTCTTCTTAATGAAAAAGAAGATACCATTTTTACTACTTATGAAACCCTATGAATGGAATTTCAATGCAATGGCTTAAAAGCTTTTTACCTGTCGTAACATCGCTTGGTGTCGGAGTTCTAGGAGCCATACTTTTTTCTTTGATCAAAGCACCTTTACCTTGGCTTTTGGGTTCTATTGTAGCTATTGCTATTGCCAGTCGTTTTCCTAAAATTTCGCTTCGTTCTCCTAAAATGTTCTCTGCACCAGCGCGTGCTGTGCTTGGCATCACGATTGGGAGTGCTTTTAATCCTACTATCTTGCACTATTTAACAGATTTTATCTCGAGTATTGTATTGATCCTTCCATTTGTCATTATTATTACGTTGTGCGGGATGCTTTACTACTGGAAGTGGCTTGGATTTGATAAAATGACAGCCTATTTTAGCTCCATGCCGGGAGGACTTTTAGAAATGGTCATGCTCGCAGAAGCGATGGGAGCCAACGTCTATAAAGTCACTCTTGCACAATCCTCTCGGCTTTTATTTATTGTTTTTTCACTTCCTTTTGTCATTCAAGCTATCTCGCATGTGCCCCTTGATGGGCGAGCGAGCGTTACACAGCCTTTTTTGAGCAGTGACCCCCACGATATGATAATCCTCGCTGTGTGCGCTGTTGTGGGCTGGTGGGGAGCTTTGAAGCTTAAAATTCCAGGCGGAACGATGATCGGTCCTATGATCTTGGGGGCTATCGTGTATGGCTCTGGGCTTGTGCACTCTAGACCACCCAATGAAATTCTCAAACTCATTCAGCTTATTCTTGGTGCCACTGTTGGTTTTGTATTTGTAGGCGTTAGCTTTAAAGAAATTCTCAAAGTTTTAGGGCAAACATTGGGGTATTTTGTTATTTTGATGATTGTTTCGCTCTCTTTTGTTTTACTTGTATCGTGGATGACTGAGTTTCCTCTTCTTTCCATTTTACTTGCTTTTTCTCCGGGTGGGCAATCGGAGATGAATTTAATCGCGATTATTGTGGGCGCAAATTTGCCCTATGTTGCACTCCATCATATTGTAAGGATGTTGTTGGTTATGAGCGTTGCACCTGTTTTTGTGAGAGTGCTGCGTAAAAAAGACCCTAAATGAGTTTTATCTTTTCTGAGATTCCTCACACCAGCACCGTGCGAAGGCAAAAGGTGAAGGATTTCTTGGATAGTGTTGATTTGGAAATGTCCGAAGATGTTGAGATATTTGTGATCGCTAAAGAAGATGATCGCATTGTCGCCTGTGGAGGGCTCTGTGGTAAAGTGCTTAAAAACATTGCGCTGGATGAGTCAATCAGAGGTGAGGGCTTAGCGCTAAGTCTTATGAGTGAGCTTCTTAATGTGGCATTTAGAGAAGGCAGGCATGATCTGTTTTTATTTACAAAACCAGAGTATCAAGAAGTGTTTGAGTCGTGTGGTTTTAAGTACATTGAACAAGCGAATGATCACGTCATTTTAATGGAGAACAGCTATAATATCGATCTGTATAAAAAAAGATTACGTAAGTATAAACATACAGGCGATGTGGTCGGTAGTATTGTAATGAATGCGAACCCTTTTACCTTAGGGCATCGCTATTTGGTGGAGCAAGCGTGCGAGAGCTCTGAGTGGGTACATCTGTTTGTGGTGAAGGAAGATGCTTCCTTTTTTACATTTAAAGATCGTTATCGCTTGATTTGCGAAGGCTTGGAAGATTTACAAAACCTCACGATACATGAGGGTTCGGACTATATTATTTCTAAAGCGACGTTTCCGACTTATTTTATTAAGGACAAACGTCAGATTGATTCGCTCTATACTGAGTTGGATTTGAACATCTTTAGAAATCATCTAGCCCCACAACTGGGCATTACGCACCGTTATGTGGGAAATGAGCCTTTATGTACCGTGACAAATGAGTATAATCAACAGATGAAAAAACTACTCGTTCGACCTAGTGAGTTTCCTCCCATTGATGTGGTGGAGTTAGGACGCATCGAGTACGGTGGTGAGCCAATTTCGGCTTCGAGAGTCAGAAAATTGATGCATGAACATCGTTTGGAAGAGATACTCCCTTTAGTACCTCCAACAACGTATGCGTTGATTGCAAAAATGATGTCTAAAGAGGAAGTAAAATGAGCCAAAAACTAGAAACTGCACATGCTGGAACACTGGAATCAAGTGATGCATTTGTTCGTGTGATTCCTATTGATGAAAAAGGAATCGTGATAGAGTTAGAGAGTAGTGTTGAAGAGATTTACGGAGATGCAATTCGATCACTTATTTTAGAGGCGGCAACTGCTATGAAAGTGGATGGCGTTAAACTCATTGTTCAAGACAAAGGTGCGCTGGATTATGTCATTAAAGCGCGTGTTCAAACGGCTATTCTAAGAGCTTTGGGTGAACCTGAGCCTGATTGGAGTGTGTTATTATGAAGCAAAAATTACGAAGAAGTATGCTGTTTGTCCCTGGTTCTAACACAGGCATGGTGTGTAACGCTTTCATTTACAAACCAGACACCGTTATGTTTGACCTTGAAGATTCTGTGGCGCTGAGCGAAAAAGACTCCGCACGTATGATGGTGTTTCATGCTTTGCAACATTTTACGTACAAAGACATTGAAACCGCTGTTCGTGTCAATCCTCTTAATTCTCCTTTTGGTCTATTGGATTTAGAAGCGGCTATAAGGGCGGGTGTCGATATTATTCGTCTTCCAAAAACAGACACGGTAGATGATGTTTTAGAGATGGAACAAGAGATCTCTGCCATTGAAAATCGTATAGGCAAAGGGAAAAAGACGATGCTTTTGGCTGCTATTGAAAGCGCACTTGGCGTGGTCAATGCGGTGGATATTGCCAGATGTTCAAAGCGTTTAATGGGCATTGCGTTGGGTGCTGAAGATTTTGTACGTGACCTTCGTACCCAACGCACAAAAGAGGGTCATGAGCTGATGGCAGCGCGCAATCAAATCCTTTTGGCGGCACGTGCGGCTAAAATCGGCGCATTTGACTCCGTCTTTTCCGATGTGAAAGACAAAGAAGGGTTTATGCACGAAGTTGATTTAATTAAAGGGCTTGGCTTTGATGGCAAGTCACTCATCAACCCCAATCAAATCCCATGGCTTCACAGTGCTTTTGCGCCAAGTCAGAAGAATATTAATTGGGCAATAGAGGTAATTGAAGCGGCCAAAGATGCGAAAGCAAGAGGTCTTGGGGTTATTTCATTGGATGGAAAAATGGTTGATGCCCCCGTCATTCTGCGAGCAGAGTGGATTATAGATTTAGCCAAAGCCTCAGGTGTTTTAGGAGAAGATCAATGAAAGATTTGGAGAAAAAATTTAACACAAAAGAACTCACTTCTGTGAATGCACCTTTTTTTGCATGTAAAGAAAAAATCAAAGGAGAAGATCGTAGAGCTAAGCTTTGTGAAAGTATCGAAGAAGCTATCAAACGATCAGGTCTAAAAGATGGCATGACTATCTCGTTTCACCATTCGTTTCGTGGGGGTGATCTTTTGATCAATAACGTGATGAATATCATCGCGAAAATGGGCTTTAAAAACCTAACATTGGCATCGAGCTCACTCGCTTCTGTACACGACCCTATTATCGATCATATCAAAAGTGGTGTCGTAACAGAGATATACACTTCAGGACTTAGAAGTAAACTGGGCGAGGCGATTTCCAAAGGGCTTATGGAAAAACCCGTGCAAATTCACTCACACGGTGGTCGTGTTCATCTGCTTCAAACAGGCGAACTCAAAATCGATGTGGCATTTCTAGGTGTGCCCGTGTGTGATGCATTTGGTAATGCCAATGGCTACTCAGGTCGCTCAAAATGCGGCTCTTTAGGTTACGCAATGATAGATGCACAGTATGCAGACTACGTGGTTGTTTTGACCGAATCGTTAGAAGAGTATCCTAATGTCCCAGCAAGCCTTCACCAAGACCAAGTGGACGCGGTTGTTTTAGTGGACGAAGTGGGCGATCCTTCTAAAATTGGCGCAGGTGAAACCCGTATGACAACCAATCCTAAAGAGCTTTTACTTGCCAGTCATACTGCAAAGCTCATTGAACATTCAGGTTTTTTCAAAGAGGGTTTTAGTATTCAAACGGGAACGGGTGGTGCCTCTTTGGCAACGACTGTCTTTTTAAGTGAAAAAATGGAAGAGAAGGGTATCCATGCAAGCTTTGGACTCGGTGGTATTACGGGGACAATGGTCTATATGCTCAAACGCGGTCTGATTAAAACGCTTTTAGATGTTCAAAGTTTTGATGAATTTGCTGCAAAATCTCTGGGTGAAAATAAAAATCACATCGAGATCAGTGCGAACGAATATGCTAATCCAAGCTCAAAAGGTGCCGCGACAAGGCAGCTTGACATCGTTGTCCTCAGTGCACTTGAGGTGGATGTTGATTTCAACGTTAACGTCATCACAGGTTCAAAAGGCTTATTGCGTGGTGCTTCGGGTGGTCACAGTGACACAGCAGCAGATGCAAAACTTTCCATTATCGTAGCGCCACTCACTCGTGGACGTATTCCTACTATAACAAAAAGAGTCAATACCATCGTAACACCAGGCTCATCCGTTGATGTTGTTGTCACCGATCAAGGCATCGCGGTCAATCCTAAAAACGTAGAGCTCAAAGAGCGCCTTAAAAAAGCAGGACTTCAAATTGTTGAAATGCAAGAGCTGTATGACAGAGCAATTGCACTATGCGGAGTACCAGCCGAAATCAAATATACAGACAAAGTCGTTGCGGTTATTCGTTACCGTGATGGTTCTGTCATTGATGTGGTAAGACAACTCGCCTAAATGATTGGCATTTCTATCACGCTTGAAGCAATTTTGAGGGCTAAAGAGGAGCGAGTTTTTAAGCAAAAAGAGCTTTTAAACCGCTTCCCTGAAGCTTCTCTCATTTCCCTTTCATTGAATATCCCTGGTCCTATCAAACTCTCCCATGAAGCGGTTGTGGTACATGAGTGTGCACATAAAACAGTTTTGACGATGCTGGAAAATGAGGGCATTGAACTTCTCTTTCATGAATCGAAAGTCGCTCTCACAGGAGCTGAGTCTCTTTTTACCTGTACAGCAAAAGCCAAGGTGCTTAAAGTCATTGCCTGCAAAATTGAAAACAACCATCCACTCGGGCGTTTGATGGACATCGATGTATTGGATACGACGGGCAAGATTCTTTCACGGAGTGAACTGGGGCTTCCTAAACGTCAATGTTTTATGTGTAATGATGAAGCGCATACCTGTGCAAGAGCGCAAAAACACACCTATGCAGCGTTAACTTCGCACATTAAATCACTGGTTAAACAACATGCTTTTGCTGAGAGTATGGCTCTTTGGTGCAAACGTGCCATGAAAACCGAAGTCGAACTCACCCCAAAACCGGGTTTAGTAGATTGTGCCAACAGTGGCGCACATGACGATATGGACATTCATACGTTTTATGTGAGCATTGATGCTATTCAGCCTTTTACGATTCGCTTTATTCAAACGGCACATATGTATGCCCATGAAGAGGCAAAAAAGAGCTTTAAAAGACTTCGCGAAATTGGCATAGCTTGTGAAAAAGCAATGTTTAAAGCCACAAGGGGCGTTAATACGCATAAAGGGATGATCTTTTGTTTAGCGGTATTATGTGGCGCTATAGGTCGATTGAACGCAAACAATGAAGCCTTTACCTGTAAAGCATTGCAAGTGCAAATGCAAGCGCTTTGCCACAATCTTGTCGAAGATGATCTTTTGCATGCAAAGCCTAACAGTGCAGGGGCACGCTTTTTTCACGAGACTGGAAGTGCGGGTATACGAGCTGTGGCACAGAGTGGCTTTGCGATCATTTTTGAAAAAAGTTTGCCATTTTTTGAAGCTCTCAAGCAAAATGAGGGCGAAGATATAGCCCTTAAAAAAACATTACTGTTACTCATATCACTTATAGATGATAGCACACTGTGGTCGAGAGGTGGCGTGGAAGGACTAAACTACGCTAAAATAAAAGCACATGATCTGTTACATATAAAAAGTGAAATAGAAAAAATAAATGACCTTTTAAATGATTTTGATACAGATATGACGTCTAAAAAGCTCTCACCTGGAGGTAGTGCTGATCTTTTAGCAATGACGTGGTTACTGGCTCGTATAGTTAATTATTAGGCAAAATTGTTTTAAAAAATACTCAAAAGTATAAAAAGAGACCGTTAAATATTTCGTGTCAAAATAATTCTGATAAGAGAAATCCTATCGCACCAGTTTAGCTATTGCAACAGCAAGAGCATTTTTCTTCACTATCTTTATCAGCGTAGAGCTTGATTAAGCTTTTAATATCTTTTGAACAACATTTACCGGACGGATTTAGCTCTTTACAACTACTTCCAGTACAAGCTTTAGTTGATTCTTTGATTTTTGATAAAGTATCATTTCCATTTTTTATAGCATCTACAATAGTTTTTTTATCAACTTCTATGCAATAGCACACAAACTCTGAATCATTAGCTTCTAACCAATTTGTCATATCAAAAGTCCTTTAAATGTTTCTATCATATTATATCATCACTTAAATTTTAAGCTCATTATTAAGCCTCCCTTCAAAGAATATTGCCAATTGGGAAAGGGTTAAACTCCAATTCCACACTGGCATAGTCCATTTTTTCTCTGCATTTTTAATACCCATATAAAGTAATTTCAGAAGTGAATTTTCATTAGGGAATGCTCCTTTTGTTTTGGTGAGTTTACGAAATTGGCGATGCACTGACTCAATAATATTGGTGGTATATATGACTTTTCGAATCTCTGGCGGGTACTTAAAATAGACAGATAAGTTTTCCCATTTATTTTGCCAAGATTGAATCACGATAGGATATTTTTTACCCCATTTTTCATCTAATTTTACAAGTTCATCTTCTGCTAATTCTTTGGTTGTTGCTTGATAAACACATTTGAGATCTTTCATAAATTCTTTATGGTTTTTAGAAGCTACATAACGCATTGAATTGCGTATTTGATGGATAATGCATAGTTGCACTTCTGTTTTTGGGAAAATGGTCTTAATGGCTTCAGGGAAGCCTTTTAGTCCGTCAACAGAAGCAATGAGTATATCTTTGAGACCTCGGTTATTTAAATCAGTCAAGACCGAGAGCCAAAAATTTGCCCCTTCATTTTCTGATAGATAAAGTCCAAGTATCTCTTTTTTACCATCCATTCCAACACCAAGGATGGTATAGACTGCCTTAGAGATATATTTACCACCATCTTTGATTTTATAGTGTATGGCATCAAGCCATACAAAAGGATACATACTATCCAGTGGGCGAGCTTGCCACTGTTTTACTTTATCAATGATTTTATCGGTAATGGCACTGATGGTTGCTGTGGAAATTGATACTTGATAAATGTCTTCAATGTGGGATGATATATCTGTATAGCTCATCCCAAGACCATACATTGAAAGTATTTTTTCTTCAATTTCATCTGAAATAGTTGTTTGATGTTTTTTAACGATTTGAGGCTCAAAGGTTCCATTTCTATCGCGAGGGGTTTCAAGTTCAAAGGAACCATCACTGGTTCCTTTGATTGTTTTCTTATTAAAACCATTTCTTCGGTTAGATTTCCCACTTAGAATATCATTGGCAATATGTGATTCTACCTCTGCTTCAAGTGCTGCTTCTGTGAGTTGTTTAATAAGTGGAGCTAAAAGTCCATCTTTACCTGTAAGTCTTTTTCCTCTTTTGTATTGTTCCAATATTTCATTGAAATCAAAACTTAATTGTTCTTCCATTGTCAATCCTTAATATTATTTTACCAAGTTGACACGGAATTTCTAACACTCCCTATAAAAATATTATTTTTGTGACACAAACTATAAAAGTTGTTAAAAACATTTTAAAATTAGACTGCCCAACATTTTAGTAACTTGTAAATATTTACTTTTTCGCTCTTTAACATAGCAATAGTAAAACTTTCTATTTTTCATATATTTTTAGTACATCTCAACAATAGAATTTTTTATTTTTTTGATCTCCAATTAAATTAAATTAAAAGCAAATTTTTTGTATCATATTTTCATTGTAGTAAAGTATGGCATAGCATAGTATCATCTGTATTAGTAACGTTTGACATCTCATCAAGCTCCTAAAACAGGTATGGCTATATAAAACTAAATAATATCAACAACTAAAAAATTATATAAATTTCTTGGCTGTTAAATTAGGTGCTAGTCACGTATTTAACGATATAGGCTTTAGTTTAGAGCATAGTTAAAACTATCAGAATTTAGTAGCTACTTGTAACACCTTGGTTTGACGTGTTACGCTTAAAAAATTTATTTCTATAGTTTTTATGGAAAAGCCTTTAAACTTAAAAAGTTTTATTAAAATCAATTAATAAATTCTTTACATTACATCATAATTTAGTTGCAGGAAACAATAACTCATGGTTTTTAGTTCTTTAATATTTATTTATTTATTTTTGCCTATAGCATTAATAACTTTTTACATCCCAAAAATATTTACTAAAAAAAATATTATATTATCAATAATGATATTAACACTTCTGAGTTTTATTTTTTACTTTTTTGGTAGTGGTAAAATGATGATTTTGTTACTCATTTCAATAGTGCTAAATTTTTACTTTGGTGAATTGTTAGTAGTTTTAATAAATGTAAAAAAAAGGAAAATCATTTTATTTATAGGGATAACTGTCAATATTTTGTTACTGCTATATTTTAAATATATAAGATTCATATTAGATTTAATTGGATATGTCTCAGATACACAATTATTTATAGAACTTCATCCATATCTACCTATTGGCATTTCATTTTACACATTCATGGCTATTGCATACTTGGTAGATATTTATAAGGATCACACTATCAGAGCTAATTTATTAGAGTTTAGTACATTTTTATCTCTTTTCCCTCACTTAGTAGCAGGGCCTATCGTACGATTTCAAGAAATTTCACAAGAGCTACAAAAAGAAAATAGCCTTACTATAGATAATTTTTACAAAGGAGTCGTAAAATTTACAATGGGCTTAGGAATGAAGGTACTAATAGCAGATAACCTGGCCCCAACCGTAGATAAAATATTTGCACTAGATACGCATTCCCTTACAATGCTCACCGCATGGTTTGGTGCTGTAACCTATAGTTTTCAAATATACTTTGACTTTGCTGGATATAGTGCAATGGCAATTGGATTAGCACTTATGTTTGGATTTCATTTTCCTGAAAACTTTAGTAGACCATATTTATCAAATAATGTAACCGAATTTTGGAAAAGATGGCATATGAGCTTATCAAGATGGTTAAAAGATTATTTATATATTCCGTTAGGTGGTAATCAAAAAGGTGAATTTAGAACATATATTAATCTTATGATAGTATTTTTAGTATGCGGATTATGGCATGGGGCTGCATTAACATTTGTCGTGTGGGGATTTTATTATGGGGTTATTTTAACACTAGAGAGATTACTAAAAAACAAATATCATTTTGAAATGCAAGGATTTATTGGCGTTTTATTGACGTTTTTTTTAGTTACTATTGGTTGGGTGCTTTTTCGCAGCGAAAGTATTGCTCAAGCAATTTTGTATTTAAAAGCCATGTTCACAATTTCCAGAAGTTCAGATATACAAATGTATCAAGATCCATTATTTATGATTACACTTCTATCTGGATTTCTATTTTCATATCTTCCATTTTCAATTGTAACAAATCTTAAAAAATTCAATTCAATTTATATATTTTTGAAAACACTTTCAGTTTTTACAATTTTAATTTTTTCCACAATTTATATGACTGGAAATGATTTTAAACCATTTATTTATTTTAGATTCTAATGATGAAACATAAATATTTAACAATCATTGGGTTTATATTTTTTATAGCTTTACCCACAATTAATTACAAATGGAACATAATAAAAGTAGATATCGTCGATGAAAAAAGACAAAAAGCTAGTTTGATACAAAATACTCTTTTGGAACTTTATAAAAAACCTAGTACATATATACAAATTGAAAAATATTACAATGATAACTTCCCATTAAGAGATTTATTTCTTAGGCTCAATGGTCAATTTGAATATAGTATTTTTGGTAGATCTAAAGAAGTTATAGTAGGAGACAATGGTTGGTTAAGCGATAAAAAATTATCAACTGTACAAATAGCAGCTTTAGATAAACTAAGTGACCAAGATATTGAAAAAGCTATTATAAAACTTAAAAAACTTCAAACGTATTGTAATGATCAAGGTATATATTTTATGCTGGTTATCATACCCGTAAAACCAACAGTATATGCAAAAAAATTTCCTGAGAAACTAACAAAAAGAGAATATCCAATTATGTTAGAAAAATTTCAAAATACTTTACAAGAAAATGATATTCCTTATATTGATGCGCTAAATATTCTAAGAAGTATTAGTTTGCAATATGATGTATTTTATAAAACGGATATGCATTTTAATACTATTGGTTCAACTTATATAGCAAAAGAGATTGTCAATCATCTTTCTAGACATTACATGAATAAAGATTTATGGGATGTAAAAACTAATAAAGGCGTGATTAAAAACTTTAATGGTAATGAATCTAGTTCATTACCATTAATTTATACAGTTAATGAAGATGCACCTGCTTGGAATGCAGAGAAAACAAATTTCACACAATATATGTATACCTCTAACAAAAAAGTAAAAGAATATGAAGCATATCGTACTACTAGTAAAGATGAAGAACTGTTTCCCCCTATGATGATGTTTGGTAATTCATTTATGTTAACTTATCCAAGTGTTGGACTATTAAATTATTTCAGTCAATCGTATAGAGTTCTTGATTATGAATATTTTAGGAGTGTACTTGATTACATCGAACCTAAAAATAAAATATTTATATTGCATGTGTATGAAACACAATTATTATTTCATATAATGGATGAAAAAAGTAATTATTGGGATAAAAGAATAGATGCCTTGCCTCTGCCTGATAAATTCATTTATAAAGTTAAGAACAAATAATTTTGTGATTAAGAAATTTATATAAAAAATACTAAGCAGTGTAGTTAATGCCTTTCAGCTCCCTACGTGGCATTAGATTTACCTTTAATTTTGCGTAGTTAACAACGAAATACAAATGCAATTTTAAAAGAACGCAGAGGGCATATTACTTTAAATATTTACATTTGTTCCGTAATAATTAACGCCAAAGGACAAAAATGAAAAATACACAATATACTCTATATGTGTTAATACAACCTTTTGAGCCTTTAAGCGGAAAAGTTAAATTTGAAAAAATTACTACAAACATATTTTCCTAAAACAAACAATATCAATCAAAAGATGATGTTGAAAGAAAACTCAATGATGAGATCATAAAAAATTAGAACCTAAGTACTACGCTAGATGTTAATTCGAGAGATGAATTGGTTATTCCTATTTCAAGTTTAAAAGCGATACGATAGACTTTATATAATCTAGGTTATGATATCAAAATCATATGTATGTTGATGAAAAGGTTTTGAGAAATTTGAATACAACAAATAAATTCTTGGAATGTAAAGAACAAGGGGCATAATCTAAGTCAATAGGTTTTCATCATTTTTTTAAAGGGTCTATTAATTTTAAAACAACACAAAAATTGATACAATAATCAATAACTACGCTTTGGTGTAGATATAGGGTAGAATTTTAAGTATTAACAAAAAGTATATTGCATAGAAAAGCTTCTTAATTTAGGAGCGTTTGAGGGAAACAAGAAAAATGGTATTAATGATAGACAACTACGATAGCTTTACCTACAACATTGTTCAGTACTGCTTAGAGCTTGGTGCTGATCTTAAGGTGATTCGCAATGATGAGCTGAACATCGAAGAGATCGAAGCACTCAATCCTGAAAAGATCATCATCTCTCCTGGTCCTGCAACGCCAAATGAAGCAGGTGTAAGTCTTGAAGTTATCAAACATTTTGGTGGAAAGATCCCTATTTTAGGGATTTGTTTAGGGCACCAAGCTATCGGTCAGGCTTTTGGGGGCAAAGTAGTTCGTGCCAAACGTATGATGCATGGCAAAACATCTACAACCAAGCAGCTTCACAACAGTTGCCTTTTTGATGGGCTTCCTGAAACTTTTACCACAACACGCTACCATTCATTGACAGTTGAGCAAGAGAGCTTACCTGCTGTTGTGATCCCAACGGCGTATAGTACGGATGACCATGAAATTATGGCATTGCAGATTAAAGACAAACAAATTTATGGTGTTCAATTTCACCCCGAGTCCATTTTAAGTGAACATGGACATGCCATCTTAAATAACTTCCTAAAACTATGAAAGAAAGACTTTATTTACTCCTTATCTTTGTTTTAAGTGGGGCTTTGCTGTTATATGCGGCACAAAGTATCTCGATTAGCCACGATGAGGCAAATATTTTTTTTAATGGCAGTAGCCTCGTACACTATCTTGCTGTTTATTCAACACATTTTTTTGGGCAAAATGATGTTGCACTACGTTTGCCGTTTATTCTTTTTCACCTTGCTTCCATCGTTTTACTCTATAAAATTGGCAAACTCTTTTTAAAAAAACGTGTTGATCGTATCTTCTCAATTGCTATTTATGCCCTTTTGCCAGGGGTTAATGGTGTTGCCTTGTTTGTCAATAGTGGTAGCCTTGTCATTTTCTTTAGTCTTTTATTTACCTATTTGTATCTCAAAGAGCACAAAATCGCTTCCCACGTGGTTCTTATCGTGTGTCTTTTTGTTGATAATTCCTTTGCGATTTTTTATATTGCGTTGTTTATCTATGCCTTGATGAAGCGCAAAACCGATTTACTCATTTTGACGCTGATTTTATTTAGTGCTTCAATGTACCTGTACGGGTTTGATACTGGTGGAAAGCCTCGAGGTTATTTTATTGATACACTTGGTGTTTATGCCATCGTATTTTCACCGTTGCTCTTTTTATATTTTGTGTATGCCATGTACCGCATTCTTATTAAAGAAGAAAAGAACCTTTTATGGTATATCTCATTCTTTTCATTAGTCGTTTCGTTATTACTCTCTTTAAGACAACGACTCTTGCTTGAAGATTTTGCACCGTTTGTGGTCCTTTCTGTTCCTTTAATGATAAAAGTTTTTTTCAACAGTTACCGTGTAAGACTTCCCTCATTTCGTAAACTTCATACCTTTGTATTTGCGATTGTGCTTATAACACTTATCGCAAATACCATGTTAAGCGTTTTTAACAAGCCTTTGTATGCTTTTATGGACGATCCTTCTAAACACTTTGCAATAAATTATGACATTGCAAAAGAGTTAGCGACTGAACTCAAAGCTAAAGGCATTACGAAAGTTATAATCAAAGATGACAAAATGGCGCTAAGGCTTAAGTTTTATAATATAGAACGAGGTGGGGTGTATAAACTTACAACTCAAAAAGAGATAGATGAAGGGTTCGAAAAAATCGATATTGCTTATTATGGCAAAACCGTTAAAACATTTTATCTTTACAGAGTTATCTAAGAGAAGATGGAAATGAAAAAGGCGTTTACGATGCTTGAACTGGTGTTTGTCATTATGATCGTAGGCATTTTATCGTATGTTGTTTCCTCGAGCTTTCAACGTAATACCTTGCGAGAAGCTGCCGACCAAGTGGTAAGTCACATTCGTTATACTCAGCATTTAGCGATGATAGATGATAAGTTCAAAGATAATAATGCAACTTGGTTTAGAGCAAATTGGCAGCTTGAATTTAAAAGATTAACCAATCCATTAAAAATTTATTACGAGATTTATTCAGATAAAGATCAAAATGGCAATTCTGATGCTATGGAACCAGCTCGAGATCCATTATCAAATAACTATTTTGATGGCACTAATAATAAAACAAATATTGCAAAATCTTTTGGAATTACAAGTGTGGAATTTGCACAAAGTTGTCATACTGGAACAGGAATAGGTGAGTTGTCTTTTGATATATTGGGGCGTCCATATTATTATATTACAAAAACTCTGCCTCCTGCGACAAATAGATATCAATATCTATTAACGCAAGATTGCCATATTACACTTGTTAACCCTGATGGTAATGTAACAATTACAGTTACAAAAGAGACTGGTTATACGTATATTTCTTCTCAAAATTATTAAGTAAAATCCCCTTCAATTCTTTAACCTTCTTTTAAGGTGTAAGTCTATATAATTTCGTCCTCGTTTGAGAGAACGACGTTAGAAAGAAGCACCCAAAGTAGGGGATTAGCTTCAAGTTCATTACCATTTTAACAATGTCAAATTC